>Ga0209024_1000448_pt1 | contig 69821 bp, 68 predicted proteins | sample AutmiccommunBRH5_FD_187380 | JGI IMG/M metagenome (GOLD analysis project Ga0209024, IMG submission 187380) | Deep subsurface microbial communities from Mt. Terri, Switzerland - Autotrophic microbial communities BRH/5 (SPAdes) (version 2) | ecosystem: Environmental > Aquatic > Deep subsurface >... | reverse complement strand
AGCGGCCGACCGGCCGCGAAGATCGCGGCCGGTCGGCCGCTCCTACGACGGATATGGCAGTTTTGCTGAGGTTTGTTGATGCGGGTTCTGTTTTTTCTTTTTTGTTGTTAACCGGGGAGCCCTGTGTCTCGTATCCAATTGCTTGATCCGCGTCTTGCCAACCAGATCGCCGCCGGCGAGGTGGTCGAGCGGCCGGCATCCGTGGTCAAGGAATTGCTGGAAAATGCCCTCGACGCTGGCGCCGACCAGATTCATGTCGATGCCGAGCAGGGCGGCGTCAAGCTGATTCGGGTGCGCGATAACGGCAGTGGCATTGGTGCCGATGACTTGCCGCTGGCGCTGTCGCGTCATGCCACCAGCAAGATCCGCACGCTTGATGATCTGGAAGCGATTGGCTCGCTCGGCTTTCGTGGCGAGGCGCTGGCGGCGATCAGCTCGGTGTCGCGTCTGACCATGACATCAAACGTGGCGGATAACCCGGAAGGCTGGCAGGTGTCGGTGGAAGGTCGCGATATGGCCGCGCAGGTACAGCCGGCGGCGCATCCGCGTGGCACCACGGTAGAAATGCGCGATTTGTTTTTTAACACGCCGGCACGGCGTCGTTTCCTGCGTGCCGAGAAAACCGAATTCAATCATCTCGAAGAAGTGTTTCGCCGTATCGCTCTGAGTGAATTCAGCACGGCGTTTCGTCTGGTGCATAACCAGAAAGTCGTGCACCAGTTGCCGGCGGCCACCAGTGATGCTCATCGTGCCCAGCGTATTGCCCGCTTGTGTGGCAGCGCCTTTATGGAGCAATCGATAGCGGTGGATATCGAGCACGGCGGCTTGCGTCTGCATGGCTGGCTTGGCTTGCCGACTTTTTCCCGAGCCCAATCGGATTTGCAATATTTTTTCGTCAACGGCCGGGTGATTCGTGATCGCGTGGTCAGCCATGCGGTGCGCCAGGCTTATCAGGATGTGCTGTATCACGGCCGGCACCCGGCGTATGTGTTGTTTTTTGAACTGGATCCGGCTCAGGTCGACGTTAACGTGCATCCGACCAAGCATGAAGTGCGTTTCCGCGAGCAGCGCATGGTCCATGATTTTCTCTATCGGTCGTTGCATCGTGCCATTGCTGAGGTTCGCCCCGGCAGTGAGCCGGCGCCGCAGCGTAGTGCAATGAGTGAGCCGTTGTTGCAGTCCATGCCGGCGTTGTCGGAGCAATCCGGCTTGGCCCTCGGCACACCGATGGCGCCGCGCCCGTCTTTCACCGGCGAGGGCATGACGCAGGCAGCGCAATATGCGGATCTGGTGCGGCCAGGTGTGGCCGAATCCGCGTCGTCTTTTGCTGCCCCGGCGATGATCCCGGCGGCTGATGATGTCGCCCCGCCGCTCGGCTTTGCCGTTGCCCAGCTGCACGGCATTTTTATTCTCGCCGAGAACGTCGAAGGCATGGTGCTGGTGGATATGCACGCCGCCCACGAACGGATTACCTATGAGCGGCTGAAGTCAGCCTGGGCGGAAGACAAGGTGCGCAGCCAGCCGTTGCTGGTGCCGCTGTCGATGGCGGTATCCACGCGTGAGGCGGATTTTGCCGAACAGTCTCCGGAAGTGTTTGAGCGGCTCGGTTTTGTCATTGAGCGCGCTGGTCCGGAAACCCTGAGCGTGCGCGAAGTGCCGGCGCTGATGCGCGATGCCAATCACGAAGCACTGGTGCGCGATGTGCTGTCTGACCTGCTGACCCACGGTAGCAGCAGCCGGATTGAAGCGGTGCTGGATGAATTGCTGTCGACCATGGCTTGTCATGGCAGCGTGCGCGCTAACCGTCGCCTGACCATTGCCGAAATGAATGCGTTGTTGCGTGATATGGAAGCGACTGAACGCAGCGGCCAGTGTAATCACGGCCGACCAACCTGGACACAGATGTCGCTCAAGGACCTTGACCGCCTGTTCATGCGGGGCCGCTAACATGGCTGCATTGAAGCCGGTGGTGTTCCTGATGGGGCCGACCTGCTCCGGTAAAACCGGTGCGGCGGTCGAGCTGGTCCAGCGCCTGCCGCTGGAAATTATCAACGTCGACTCCGCGCTGGTGTATCAGGGGCTGGAAATCGGCGCCGCCCGGCCGGAGCCGGAGGTGCTGGCCAGGGCGCCGCACCGGCTGCTCGGCTTTCTTGATCCGGCCGAACCCTATTCCGCAGCACGCTTTCGCGCAGACGCGTTGCGTGAAATCGCCGAGATCCATGCCGCTGGCCGGGTGCCGCTGCTGGTGGGCGGCACCATGTTGTATTTCAAGGCGCTGCAGCAGGGGCTGGCCGACCTGCCGGCGGCGGATCCGGCGGTGCGGGCGGATATCGATGCCATTGCCCGCGAGCATGGCTGGCCGGAGGTGCATCGTCTGCTCGCCGAGGTGGACCCGGAAACCGCAGCCAGGCTGAAGCCGAATGATGGCCAGCGCCTGCAGCGGGCGCTGGAGGTCTACCGGATCACTGGCGAGCCGCTGTCGACCCTGCATCGCCGTCAGCAATCTGTTGCATTGTCGGACACGGAAGGCGGCGCCGTGCCGCCGTTTCCCTATACTACGAACTGTTTCGCATTGGCACCGGGATCGAGGGCGCTGCTGCACGAACGCATCGCGAGCCGCTTTCGCGCCATGCTGGAACAGGGCCTGGTGGCTGAGGTGGAGAGGTTGCGGCAACGTGCGGATCTGCACCGGGAACTGCCGGCGATCAAGGCAGTCGGTTACCGTCAGGTCTGGGATTATCTGGATGGCCGGTACGGATATGAAGAGATGGTCGAGCGCGGCATTATCGCCACTCGCCAGTTAGCCAAGCGCCAGTTCACCTGGTTGCGCGGCTGGCCGGGTCTGCAGTGGTTCGACAGTGACGCCCCCGACCTGATAGAGCAGCTGGAAAGCCGGCTTGCGCCCTTGCCGGATTCGGTGTTTAGTTGAGCCCGAGCAGCAGGCGCGGAAGCCAATAGCTGCGCTGATCCAAGGTTTTGTTATGACTTGCCCGAAGTGCTGGGCACCCACTTTTTCAGGATCATCCAAGGAGTTACCGCCATGTCAAAAGGGCACTCGCTACAAGACCCTTTCCTGAACGCCCTGCGGAAAGAGCGTATTCCGGTTTCTATTTTTCTCGTCAACGGCATCAAGCTGCAGGGCCAGATTGAATCCTTTGACCAATACGTGGTGTTGCTGAAGAATGCCGTCAGTCAGATGGTATACAAGCATGCGATTTCTACCGTCGTTCCGGCGCGTAATCCGCGCAGTACTGCACCCGCAGTCGGTGCCAACGGCCTGCCGGTGGATGACGATTACGACGCTGACTGATTCCCGGTACAGCGGATTACTGAACCTGCAAAAAGCCACGCCATGCGTGGCTTTTTGTGCTGAGGCGCCTTGATGGATTTGTTTGACCGCACTGAAGCCACCCGCACCGACGCAGGTGAACGGGCCTTGCTGGTACATATCGATTTGCCCGACGGCGCCGGCCGCGAAGACCTGGACGAATTTCACCATCTGGTGTCCTCCAGCGGTGTGTTGCCGATCCTGCAAGTGACCGGCCGTCGCGACCGACCCGATGCCGCCCTCTATGTCGGCTCCGGCAAGGCCGAAGAAATCGCCGATCTGGTCACCGAGCACGAAATCGACGTGGTGCTGTTCAATCATGCCCTGACCCCGGCCCAGGAGCGCAATATCGAGCGGGTGGTCAAAACCCGGGTGCTTGATCGCACCGGTCTGATTCTGGATATTTTTGCCCAGCGTGCCCGCACCCATGAAGGCCGCTTGCAGGTCGAGCTGGCGCAACTGCGCCACATGCAAACCCGACTGGTGCGCGGCTGGACCCACCTTGAGCGGCAAAAAGGTGGTATCGGTCTGCGTGGTCCGGGGGAAACCCAGCTGGAAACTGACCGTCGTCTGGTCCGTGAGCGGGTTCGCGCCATTGAGGCCCGGCTCGGCAAGGTGCGCAGCCAGCGCGCCCAGGGGCGGCGCGCCCGGGCACGAGCGGAAACGCCGCTGGTGTCACTGGTCGGTTATACCAACGCTGGCAAGTCAACCCTGTTCAACCGGCTTACCAACGCCGACGTTTATGTTGCTGACCAGTTGTTTGCGACGCTGGATCCGACCCTGCGCAAGGTCCGCATCCCCGGTGTAGGACCGACCATTCTGGCCGATACCGTCGGCTTTATTCGCCATCTGCCGCACCGGCTGGTGCAGGCGTTCCGTGCCACACTGGAAGAAACCCTCAGTGCCGGCCTGTTGCTGCATGTCACTGACTCGGTCAGCGACGAGCGCGATGAGAACATTGTCGCGGTTGAGGGGGTTTTGGCGGAGATCGGTGCAGATACCGTTCCTTTCCTGCATGTATTCAACAAGATAGATCTGCTTGATACGCCGCCGCGGATCGACCGCGACGACGAGGGCAGAGCGATTCGGGTATGGTTGTCAGCGGTCACCGGCGCCGGCATCGAGCTTTTGCATCAGGCCATGGCCGAGCGCCTGGCGGCGGACTGGGTCGATCGCTGGATTCGTTTGCCACCGGTTGAGGCGGGTCGATTGCGGGCGCGCCTGCATGATGCGGGCGAAGTTTTGGCCGAACAAAATGATGCTGACGGCAATCTTCTGCTCAGAGTGCGCCTGAACCGGGTACACTTCCTGCGGCTGCTCAGGGAGGCACAGCTCGAAGAGCATGACGTCTTCATGGTTGCCCCTGAGGTTGCAGGGGAAAATATGCCTTCCTACAATCCCGAAGCCTCTCACATAAGCGCGAAAAGCGGAGAATTCAATGGCCTGGAATGAACCTGGCGGAAACAAGCCCCGAGATCCCTGGGGTGGTGGCGGTGATCAAGGTCCGCCGGATCTGGATGAAGTTCTGAAAAACCTGCGCGGCAAGTTTTCCGGACTGTTTGGCGGCAAGGGCGGTGGCGGCAGCAATGGTGGCGGCGCTTCTGTGATTGCCATCGCACTGGCGGCGCTGGTGGTGCTGTATCTGTTCTGGGGGGCCTTTACGGTCGACCAGCAGGACCGCGCCGTGGTGCTGAGTTTTGGTAAATACGACCGTACTTTGGGCCCGGGCTTGAACTGGCACTGGCCGCCGGTGGAAACCTTCCGCCGGGTCAAGGTGGACCAGACCCGCGAATACAGTCTGCGCGAGGAAATGCTTACCCGAGACACCAACATCGTTGGCGTCAATCTGAAGGTGCAGTATCGCGTGGTTGATGCCCAGACCTATGTACTGCGAGTGGCAGATTCCGAAGCGGTAATGATGCATGCGGTTGAGAGCGCCCTGCGTCAAGTAGTCGGTGCGGCCACGATGGATGAGGTCCTGATTGAGGAGCGTGAGCGTATCGGCGCTGATGTGAAGTCCCGCCTTCAGGAATATCTGGACCGTTACAACACCGGCTTGCTGATCATTGAGTTGATTCTCGATCGTACCGCCGCGCCGGAGGCCGTGCGTGACGCGTTCGATGATGTAGCTCGTGCCAAGGAAGATGAAGAGCGTTTCCGCAACGAAGCGCAGACCTACGCCAATGGTGTGATTCCGGATGCCAGCGGCCGGGCCCGTCGTCTGCGTGAGGAGGCCGAGGCTTACAAGGAGCAGGTTGTCGCTCGTGCTCAGGGTGATGCCCAGCGCTTTGAGGCATTGCTTACCGAGTATCGCCGGGCCCCTGCGATCACTCGTGATCGCCTGTATCTGGAAACGCTGGAGCAGGTGTTAAGTGGTGCAAGCAAGGTGCTGATCGATACCAAGTCGGGTAACAACATGCTTTATCTGCCGCTGGATCAGATGATCAAGCAGCAGAAAGAGTCGCGGGCGCAGTCGGCGCCAGCGGCCAGCGAGAGCGGAGTAGCTGCTCCTCGCAGCTCTTCTGCAAGTGAGCGCCCGCAAACCGGCTACGGCAGCCGTACAAGGGAGATCCGCTGATGTCTCAGAGAAGCACATTATTCCTCGCCTTTATGGCTCTGGTTCTGGTCATCGGCTCGGAGTCCTATTACATCGTCCATGAGACTGAGAAGGCGGTGTTGAAGCAGTTCGGCAAAATCGTCAAAAGCGATATCCAGCCAGGTATATATGGCAAGTTGCCGTTCCTGCAGTCGGTGGTGCGTGTTGATGGCCGGGTGTTGACTCACGACGTGCCGACCCAGCCATTTTTGACCTCGGAAAAGAAGGTGCTGAACGTTGATTCGTTCGTGATCTGGCGAATTGCCGATGTGCAGCGCTACGTCACCACGCTCGGTAGCGGTAGCACCGATGGCCAACGCATTCAGGCCGAAGCTCAGCAACGAGTTGATGGTCGGGTGCAGCAGGCGCTACGTGACGAGTTTTCCAAGCGCACCGTTAATGATGTGGTGGCTGGTGAGCGGGAAGCGGTCATGAATCAGGTGGCTCAGACCGTTAACGAGCGCACGCTGGAAGATCTGGGTATTGAGGTCATCGATATTCGCGTCAAGCGGGTTGACTGGCCGGAGGAAGTGCGTGGCCGGGTATTTGACCGGATGCGTGCCGAGCGCGCCCGTGATGCTGCCGGTCACCGCGCCAAGGGTCGTGAGGATTCTGAAGGTATCCGCGCCGATGCCGACCGTCAGGCCACTGTGATTATCGCGGAGGCTTACCGGGATTCGCAGATTCTGCGCGGTGCCGGTGATGCCGAGGCGGCTTCGATCTACGCCAAGGCGTTTGGTCGTGATGCCGAGTTCTTCCGTTTTTACCGCAGCCTGGAAGCCTATCGCGCCAGTCTCGGCAGCCCGGAAGACCTGCTGGTGCTGGAGCCGGACAGCGATTTCTTCCGCTACCTGAAGCGCTCCTCCGGCGGCCGTTGACCGTCGGTCACACGGATGGCGCCGAGCCGGTGTGACCCGGCGCCATCCGGTGCTACAATCCGCGCGCCAGCTCGTCTGGCGCTCTCTTTCCCTGGTTAATCAAGAACGGACAGGCATGAATCGCGAAGAACAGTGGCTGCTCCCCGACGGCGTCGAGGAAATTCTGCCTGAGCGCGCGGCGGCGATTGAGCTGCTGCGCCGCGAGCTGCTGGATCTGTTCGGCCGCTGGGGTTATCAGCTGGTATTTCCGCCGCTGATCGAATTTCTCGATTCGCTGCTCAACGGCACCGGCCGCGACCTTGAGCGCGAAACCTTCAAGCTCACCGACCAGCAGACCGGTCGACTGATGGGCATCCGTCCCGATATTACCCCGCAGGTGGCGCGTATTGATGCGCACAGCCTGCGTCGTAGTGCCCCGACCCGCCTTTGCTATTGCAGCACTGCCGTGCGTACCCGTTGCCAGCCGGGCGGCTCGCGCACGCCCTACCAGATTGGTGTGGAACTGTTTGGCCATGCCGGCGTGCAAAGCGATGCCGAAGTGATTGCCCTGCTGCTGGATACCCTGGCCCTGGCCGGGGTGGCGCCGGTGACGCTGGATCTCGGTCATGTCGGTATTTATCGCGCGCTGGTGCGTCGCGCCGGGTTGTCGGCTGAAGACGAAGCCGCGCTGTCGGATATTTATCTGCGCAAGGCCCGCGACGAACTCGATGCATTCCTGTCCGAGCTGGCGCTGACCACGGAATTGCGCGACGCGCTGGCGGCGCTGCCGTGGCTGGCTGGTGGTCGCGCCGTGCTTGATCGTGCCCGCGCCGAACTGGCGCCGTTCGGTGCCGAGGTGCTGGGCGCCATTGATGAACTGGCGGCGCTGGCGGCATTTGTCGAAAGCCGCTATCCGGCGGTGCAGCTGCACATCGATGCCGGTGAGTTGCGCGGTTATCACTATCACACCGGTGCGCTGTTTGCGGCGTATGTGAATGGCAATAGCGAAGCGCTGGCCAAAGGTGGCCGTTACGATCATATCGGTGAAGTGTTTGGTCGCGCCCGTCCGGCCACCGGCTTCAGCGCCGATCTGCGCTTGCTTGCCGAAGGGCGGAGCGGTGCAGTCGCGCAGGGAATTCTTGCCGAAGGCGACTGGCTCGATGCCGGTTTTGCCGCTGAAGTGAATCGACTGCGTGCCGCCGGTGAAACCGTGCTGGTGACACTGCCGGGTGCCGACAACGACGGCAAAGCACTGAACTGTCATCGCCGGCTGGTAAACCATGCCGGCAAATGGACGCTTGAATCCTTTTAATCCACCAACCGTGACGACAAACAGGCCATGGGCAAGAACGTTGTAATTCTCGGCACCCAGTGGGGTGATGAAGGCAAGGGCAAGATCGTTGATCTGCTGACCGAACAGGTGTCCTGCGTGGCCCGTTTTCAGGGTGGCCACAATGCCGGCCATACCCTGGTTATCGACGGCAAAAAGACCGTTCTGCACCTGATCCCGTCGGGTATCCTGCGCGAAAACGTGTTGTGCCTGATCGGTAATGGCGTGGTGTTGGCGCCGGATGCGCTGATGAAAGAAATTCGCGGCCTGGAAGACAACGGCGTGCCGGTGCGTGAGCGTCTGCGTTTGTCGCCGGCCTGCCCGTTGATTCTGCCGGTGCATGTGGCGCTGGATCAGGCCCGGGAAAAAGCCCGCGGTGAAGCCAAGATCGGCACCACCGGTCGCGGCATCGGCCCGGCCTATGAAGACAAGGCTGCGCGTCGTGGTGTGCGGCTGGGCGATATTTACCAGCGCGAACGTTTTGCCGCCAAGCTCGGCGAAATGCTCGACTATCACAACTTCGTGCTGCGCAATTACTACAACGCGGACCCGGTCGATTTTCAGCAAACGCTGGATGAAACCATCGCCTTTGGCGAGGAGCTGCGGCCGATGGTGTCGGATGTCACCACCATCCTGCACGACACTCGCATGCGTGGTGAGAACATCATGTTCGAAGGCGCGCAGGGCACCCTGCTCGACATCGACCACGGCACCTATCCGTTTGTCACCAGCTCCAATACCACGGCCGGCGGCACGGCTACCGGCTCCGGCTTTGGTCCGCTGTATCTGGACTATGTGCTCGGTATCACCAAGGCCTACACCACCCGCGTTGGCTCCGGGCCGTTCCCGACCGAGCTGTTTGACGATGTCGGCCGTCGTCTTGCCGAGCGTGGTCACGAGTTCGGCTCCACCACTGGCCGCGCCCGTCGTTGTGGCTGGTTTGATGCAGTGGCACTGCGCCGTGCCATCCAGATCAACTCGATCAGCGGTTTGTGTCTGACCAAGCTGGATGTACTCGATGGCCTGGATATCGTCTCAATCTGTGTCGGTTATCGCACTGCCGATGGTGATGTGATTTCCGCCGCCTGGGATGCAGACTCCTACGCTCTGATGGAGCCGGTGTACGAAGACATGCCGGGCTGGAGCGAATCGACCGTCGGCGCCAAGTCGGTGGCGGAGTTGCCGGCCAACGCGCGTGCCTACATCAAGCGCATCGAGGAAGTCACCGGCGCGCCGATCGATATTATCTCGACCGGCCCGGACCGCAACGAAACCATCGTCTTGCGGCACCCGTTCGAGTAATCGGCGGGAACAGCAGGAACAAAAAGGCGCCAGCGGTTGGCGCCTTTTTCGTTTTTGCGTCCCTTCGTAGGAGCCGTCGACCGACGGCGAAAGCTCCCCGCGGCCGATCGGTCGCCCCCCTATAGCTACATAGCCCCAGCCACAACTTGTCACCGGATCGCTTCGGGAGCCTGCGGTGTAGATTGCACGACCCGGCTCCTTGCATTCTCATTTTTTTTTCTTACACTTCCCAGATCGTTATAAGAAGAAAGACAGGGAGCATTGGATGTTCAAGGGACGCGGATGGTTTCCGGGGCTACTGCTGGCCGTACTGGCTGGATGTGGCGGTGGCGGTGGCGGTGGCGCCGCCGGTGGGGGCAGCACAGGCGGCGGCGATGCATCTCCCCCTGAGATGGTCTCGACCTCGCCCTCGTCCAACGAGCAGGGCGTATCGCTCGACCCCACCGTTACGGCCACCTTTAACGAGGCAATCGACGGGACCTCTGCGCAGGCTGGGTTCCAGCTTTATACCTCGGGCGGAAGCCCCGTCTTCGGCACCATAACCCTGCAGGCGAGCGGAACCACCGCGGTATTTATACCGGATGCCTCCCTCGTGGAGTACAGCGAGTACACGGCTTTGATCCAGGTCTTCGATAGCGACCTCAACCCGATGCCTTCGGCGTATGAGTGGTCCTTCCGCACGGAAGATCTGACCGCGCCGAGCACCACGGCTTCCGTTGCGGCAGGGCTGTACAACACTCCGCTGAATGTCACCCTGAGTTGCGATGATGGTGCCGGGTCAGGTTGCGCCAGCAGCTATTACTCCGTCGATGGAACGGCCCCCTCACTCCCCTACACCGGTGGTATCGCGATCGCCGAGGGTGAGACCACGCTTCGCTTTTACTCGGTAGATAATGAAGGGCAGACCGAGTCGGTGCAGCAGTTGACCTATACCGTGGATCTGACGCCCCCCGAAATGGTCCAGCCCACGACGCCGGCAACCGATGCCACCGAGGTGCCGCGCAATACTGTGGTGTCGGTGACCTTCAGCGAAGCAGTGAATGCCGATCAGGTGAACAGCAGCAACTTCTACCTCGATAATGGAATGCCGGGCACAGTGGCCTACGACGAGCTGACGTACACGGCTATCCTGACACCGTCGATGCGTCTTGGGTGCGGCACACCGTACCAGGTGACACTCGCCTCGGCGATCTCCGATCTTGCAGGTAACTCCCTGCCGGGGGATCAGCAGTTCTCCTTTACCGTGACCTCGGATTGCACGGCGCCGGCCACCGTTCCTTCGGTTGCGGCCGGGCGATACGACCAGAGTTCGCTGGATGTGTCGCTGAGCTGCACTGATGCGGTATCGGGTTGCGCGCGGATTCTGTACACCGTGGACGGGAGCACTCCTTCCCTCTCTCCGCTCAACGGCACCTTGGTGGAGGCGTCCAGCAGCGGTGTGATCTCCCTGCCCGAGGGGATTTCCCGGCTGCGCTATTACGCGGAAGACCATGCCGGTAATGCCGAGCCGGTGCAGGAGGTGCTCTACCTCGTATCCAGCGATGGTCTTCTCTATGCCGCGGCTGACTCCGGGCTGATGGTAGGCACCGGCCCGGATGCCGACGACTTCGAACGGCTGGAGCTCGGCGCCCAGTACAACCTCGCGATGGATGAAACGACAGGGCGTCTGTGGGGTGGTGAGGGCTCCCTGCGCTACTCGGACGATATGGGTGCCAGCTGGCACCGGGTACACCTCGTCTCACGCAGTTCAACCAACGTGAATGTTCGCGGCATCGCTGCGCAGGGCAGTCGTGTCGCGCTGGCCACCGGGGAGGGCGTCATTCTCACCGATGACAGCTTCGGGACCTACGTCTTCCGCGATAGCGGCAATGGGCTTCCGTCGAGCAGCGTTAACAGCGTCGTCTTCTCAGACAATGACATCTTCGCCTTGTCCTCCAGCAAGATGTTCGTGAGCCACAGCTACGGCGAGACATTCGAGCCGGCCGGTGTTGCTGAAGGCCTCCCGGGCATCGATTTCCTTCGCCTTGAGACCTCTGAGGACCTCATCTTTGCCAGTGGCCACTCCGGCCTGGCTGTGTCCACCGACCAGGGGCAGAGCTTCGCCCTCTATGACAGTAGCAAAGGCCTGGGCAGTGATCTCGTGTACAGCGCGTACAGTGAGAACGGTGTCTGGTACGTTCTCACCGGTGCCGGGGTTTCGGTCTCCGCTGATCAGGGCGCGAGTTTCTCGAACACTGCCATCACCATGCAGACGCCGTTGGAGATTACTGCGCAGGGTACCAATGTCTTTGTAGTAGCCCAGGAGTCCTTTGCGCCGGACAACACGCTGTTTGTTTCGCACGATGGTGGCGCCACTTTCGGCTCGCCAATCACGACGGCGGATGGTTTGCGTTACGACCTGGTGACTGAGGTAGCCGCTGATGACACCCATGTGGTGGTCGGTGGGGGCGGTGGCGTCTCCGTCAGCCTCGACGGCGGCATGACGTTCAGTCAGCCGGGCCTTTCCTCGGGTGTGCCGACGGCGCTGCTCGACTCGTCCGGTCGCCTTTTCCTGGCTACCCTGTCGGGTCTCAGCTTCTCCGATGATGGCGGCGTCACTTTTCAGTCCCGGGGGGTTGCTCACGGGCTGGGTAGTGAAAGGCTTAATGACCTCGCGCTATCCGGCGGCGCTATCTACGCCGCCACCGACAACGGCCTCGCTGCTTCCTCGGATAACGGCAGCACGTTCACCACCTTCACCGACGCCGACGGCCTCGCGAGCAACTCCGTCAACGCCCTGGCGGATCACAACGGTACGCTCTATGTCGGAACGGATCTTGGCCTGTCGCGGCCGGCCACAAAAGGCGGCAAGGCATACGAGAGCCTGACGTCGCTTGACGGTCTGTCGGCGGACAGGGTCGAGAATGTGTTCAGCTACGGCGGGTCCTTGTACGTAACCCCCGAGTGGTCCTCGGACGGTTTCAGCATCTCCGCCAACGATGGCGCGAGCTGGACGGTGCAGGCAATCGATGGCAACGCAATTGGGGGTGGCGGTCAGATTCGTGACCTGTACGTGGATGCCAGTGGCATCCATATGGCCATCGCAACCGTGCTCGCTGTTTCCGCGGACGGCGGCATGACCTTCTCCATGAATCTGGCCTTTGATGCCTTGAGTGCGTTTAATACACACCACATCGACAAGGTGGGAAGTTATCTCTATGTCGGGGTATCAGACGGCCTGGCGATTTCCCCGGACGATGGCGGCAGCTTTGTGCTGCGCGAGGGGGGCGCGAGTTCCGACGTTGTGCTGGACAATGTCAAGGCAACGCTCTACATCCCCTGATACGAGCGAGGCACGGCGCGGAGCTTCGCGCCGTAACGGTCGTCCGCTTAGTGTGCAGCTCGTGGGTGCGCAGGGGATGAAGGAAAGCTTTTCGCGGCCTACCGGCCGCTCCTGCGATGTTGTTATTTCTTGCGGGTAATGATCACCAGCGCACCGATAATCCCGAGCACGAGCACCGGGAACAGCAGCAGGTAGGGCCGGTTGTTCTGGGCCTGTTCGGTCATCGGGGCCGGCGCCGGTGGCTGGGCGCTGGCGGGCAGGGTGGCTGTCAGGCTGCATAGCATGATCAGCAGGGCAATCAGGGGGCGGGCCATGGGCAATCTCCGCAGACAAAAAAGGCTCCCGACGGGAGCCTTTTGAATTGGTGCCGAGGAGAGGGCAGAAAGCGTCGCTTTCTGCGCCAGCGCAGCAATGGGCTCTGCCCTGTTGCGCCTCGGCGCTGGCCGGCAGTCCGACCGAGAAACAAAAGAGCTCCTGCGAAGGAGCTCAGCTTTAATTGGTGCCGAGGAGAGGACTTGAACCTCCACGCCCTTTCGAGCACTAGCACCTGAAGCTAGCGTGTCTACCAATTTCACCACCTCGGCAGGTGTTGAAACTCTGTCACCAGAGCGCGCGTATTCTAGAGGATGAAAGCGGCTTGTCAACGGCAGCCTGACAGTTTGTCGGCGGAAAGTGCGCTTTGCTGTCGAATCCCCCGGCTATGGAGTAAGCTGGGCGCAGTATCTATCCCGGCGGGGCCACTTTCAGAGCCGTCCGCCCCCACGCAAGGAAGTATGTCCCGCCATATGGCAAAGAAAAAAAGTTATCAGGACCCCCACGCCGCCCGAGAGGCGGAGCGTTATGACAACCCCATCCCCAGCCGCGAGCTGATCCTGCAGGTACTCGACGAACAGTCCCGGCCGCTGGCCATGGAAGAGCTGCTCAAGCTGCTTAATGTCGGGGGTGAGGAGAGCGAGATCGCGTTTGAGCGTCGCCTGCGGGCGATGATCCGCGACGGCCAGCTGGTGCGCAATCGCAACGGCCTGTTCGGCCCGGTCCAGCGCATGGATCTGATCGCCGGCCGGGTTCAGGGCCACCGCGACGGGTTCGGTTTTCTGGTCACCGACGAAAAGGGCGCCGAGGATCTGTTCCTGTCACCCCGGCAAATGCAGCAGGTACTGGACGGTGACCGGGTGCTGGTCAGCGTCGAGGGCCGTAACCGGTTCGGCAAGCGCGAGGCCCGTATTGTCGAGGTGGTTGAGCGCGGCACCACGGATCTGGTCGGTATTTACCAGAACGAGGGCGGGGTACATTTTCTCGCACCGCAGAACCGCCGGCTGGCGCGTGAGGTATTGATTACCTCGCTTAACGGCATGAAGCCGGATCCGGGCGATCATATCCGTACCCGCATTCACCAGTATCCGGGTCGCGACAAGCACCTGCTGGTCGAGCTGGAAGAAATCATCGCTGCCCCGGACGAGCCGGGCATGGAAGTCGAGGTGGCGGTACGCAACTTCGATATTCCGTTCATGTGGCCGGAGGCTGTTGAGGCCGAGGCGGAAGCGATTCCTGCTGAAGTGCAGGAACAGGACAAGGAAGGCCGGGTTGATCTGCGCGATTTGCCGCTGGTCACCATTGATGGTGAAGACGCCCGTGATTTTGACGATGCCGTTTATATCGAAGCGAAGCAGCGCGGCGGCTGGCGCCTGATTGTAGCCATTGCCGATGTCTCCCATTACGTCAAGCCGGGCACGGCGCTGGATCAGGAGGCGCAGACCCGCGGCACCTCGGTGTATTTCCCGCGTCGGGTTATTCCGATGTTGCCGGAGAAACTTTCCAACGGCCTGTGCTCGCTTAATCCGGACATTGATCGGCTCTGCCAGTTCTGCGAAATGCAGATTTCGGCCGCAGGCAAGATCAGCAAATTCCAGTTCGGCGAAGGGGTCATGCGCTCCCGTCACCGCCTGACCTATACCCAGGTCGGGGCCCTGATCGAACAACCCGAATCGCCGCTGGCACGGGATCTGGCCAAGCGCCTTGATAAGGCCACCCAGACCATGTTGTGGCAGTACCACGACCTGTACGGCGCCCTGCGCAAGCAGCGTGACGAGCGTGGCGCGATCGATTTTGAAACCACCGAAACCCGGATTGTCTACGACGACAACCGCAAGATCAGTGCGATCGAACCGGTGGTGCGCAATGTCGCCCACAAGATGATTGAAGAGGCGATGCTGGCGGCCAATATTTGCGCGGCGAAGCTGCTGGACAAATCCGGCCTGCCGGCGCTATTCCGTAATCACGAAGCGCCTAAGGCCGAAAAGCTGAAGTCGCTGCAGCAGTTCATCAGCCCGCTGGGCCTGAAGCTCGACTGGTCGCCGAAGATGGGTGAGCCGACGCCGGCTGCGTTCCGCAGCCTGACCAGTGCCATTGCCGGTCGGCCGGATCGCGAGGTAATCCAGACGGTGATGCTGCGTTCGCTGACCCAGGCCAAGTATCAGGTCGAGAACAAGGGCCACTTCGGTCTGGCCTACAAGGCCTATACCCATTTCACTTCACCGATCCGCCGCTATCCGGACTTGCTGGTGCATCGCGCCATTCGCTACCTGATCCGCAGTGGTGAAGGTGGCAATCAGGTAGTCGGTGGCCCGGGGCTGGTGGCGCGTATGCGCGGCGCGGCGAAGAAGCAGGTGCTGCCCTATACCCCGGCGCAGATGGTGGCGTTGGGTGAGCATTGCTCGCTGACCGAGCGTCGTGCTGATGATGCCACCCGCGATGTGGTGCAGTGGCTCAAGTGCCAGTACATGCAGCAACACCTTGGTGAAGACTTCGACGGTGTTATCAGTGGTGTCGCTTCGTTCGGTCTGTTCGTCCAGATTGGCGATCTGTTTATCGAGGGCATGGTGCATGTTGCCAACCTGAACAGCGATTACTACCACCATGATGAGGTCCGTCATGCGCTGGTGGGTGAGTCCACTGGCCAGAGTTATGCGCTCGGTGATCGGGTCAAGGTCAAGGTGGCAGCGGTCAATATCGATGATCGCAAGATTGATCTGCTGGTGGTTGGCAAGGCCGCCGGAAAATCGAAAAGCGTGCGTGAGCAGATTGCCTCCGGGGAGTTTCCGGGTAAGGGGCAGGGCAAAGGTAAAGACAAGGCGCCGGCCCGGGGCCGGGCTTCCGGTGGTGGCCGCAAGCCGGGTCCTGCTGCGCCGGCGAAGCGGGCTGAAGGTGCGGCCGGCAAGGCGCCGGCCGGCAAGGACGGCGCGGCTAAACCTGCTGGCAGCAAACCCCGCCGCCGCCGCGGGGGCCGCAGCAAGTCATCATGAGCAAGCCGCAAATGTATTCCGGCTACCATGCGGTGGCCGCGATTCTCCGTCATCGGCCGGAGGCGGTGCTTGAGCTGTTTGTCCAGGATACCCGGGCCGAGCGTGGCGAGGAGCGTCTCGACACGCTTTGCACGGAGGCCATTCGGCTCGGGGTGCGGCCGCAGCGTGCTCGTCGTGATGTGCTTGAAAAGCATGCCGGGCCGCAGCACCAGGGCGTGGTTGCCCGGGCCCGGCCGCGCACTCCCGGCGACGAAGCGGATCTGATGAATCATCTCGATCGGCTCGACCGGGCGCCGCTGTTGCTGGTGCTCGACGGGGTCACCGATCCGCATAATCTGGGCGCCTGCCTGCGCAGTGCCGATGCCACCGGCGTCGATGCCGTGATTGTTCCGCGCCGCCATGCCTGTGGCCTGACGCCGACCGCCTGCCGTAGCGCGGTCGGTGCGGCCGAGTCGGTGCCCTATTTCGAGATCGGCAATCTGGCCCGGTTACTGGAACAGCTGCGCGAGCGCGGCATCTGGGTGGTCGGCACTGCGCTGGAGCAGAACAGTCAGTCGTTATTTGATTTCAATGCCGAGGGCGCGCTGGCACTGGTGATGGGCGCCGAAGGTGACGGCATGCGCCGCAGCACCATGGAAAAATGCGATTACCTGCTGGAGATTCCGATGCTTGGCGAGGTCGAGAGCCTGAATGTGTCGGTGGCCACGGCGGTGGTGCTGTATCAGCTGGTGCGCAGTCGCAGTTAGCGGGTCGAAGTGTGCGTCAGGGCAGGAAATGCCTGCTCGTTCATTGGCGGCGGCAGGAGGATAACGTTCTCCAGATCTTCCAGTAGCCTTTCGGTCAGCTCGCCGGCAGGCTTGCCCGTCTTGCTGCTGTCCAGTGCGCCGTCTACGGCCTTGTCTGCCATGGCTTCAGCCGGCAGCTTTTCCAGCGGGAAGCTGATGTGAGTGGTACGGTTAAAGCGCAGCGCCTCCTGGTACTCGGGCTGCTCATAGCCGGAGGCATTGCGCACGGCAGTCTCAAGATCTTCCGGCCCGGTAATGGTGTGCCAGTCTGTCGGGTCGTGTTCTGCTGCCGAGTCAGCCGGCAATGGTGGCAGTTCGCCGCGTGCGGCCCGGGCGCTTAACTGATCCCGCTCGCGCTGCCAACGCAGAATGTCCGCAACGAATGCATCGCGGTCCTGATAGTTTTCAATCTTGGGACGTGGCGGCAGCCAGCCGGTAAGGTACCCCCCCTCTGATGCCAGTGCATGGCCTGTATAAAGCCAAAGCAAAAGCATGATCAGTGGGGGCCATTGAGTCATGGTAGGTCACTGAAGGTTAAGTGTCAGTCCGAACTCGCCGCAGCTGCTAAGGCAGCTTTCGACATGAATATTGCCTTGAATGAACAGAATCCCCTCGTCTCCGACGTACACTGCAAGGCTGCCGTCCGGAGCATAAGATATCGTTCTCAGCTTTCCGCCAAAGGTGTCGAACAGGAATGCCTGCAATATCTCGTTTTCCCTTTTCAGCAGAACATCAGTGAATTGGCGATCAATCAGAGATGAAGCATTGGCGCCATCCTCAATGCCGGAGAGTGGCGATTGCAGAGCCAGCAAGATGCTGTGAAGGCGTTCCTCTATGGGGCCATCCTGCAGCGATATAAGAGATGTATTGATGGCTTCGCCGGCCATTGAGGAGTTCGGCAGCCCGGGCAGGCCAAAGCTCTGCGAGGTGGTGCGGTTATACCAGCTCTGGTTGCGGTTGTAGTCGAAGGCAGGCCTTGCGGATGTCTCGCGGACGGCTGCGTCCAGAGTTTCCGCCCGGGGCCCCGTCAGCGGTGCCTCGCGGTAAAGCTCCGGGCACATCTTCTGGTGTTTGCGTTTTTTCTCCTCCTGAGCCTTGTGCTCCATGGCTGCCACAAGGAAGTCTGAGTAGTCGCCATAGGCGTTCATCGCAGGCTTTTCGTCCAGCGGGACAGGAGAGATGCAGTCGTCCGCATGAACTCCATTGGCAAGGAGCGCACACAGCGCAGCAGCGGCAATAAGCCTGAATTGGCGTGACAGGTCCATCGGGCGTCACCATTATTGTTCTGTATTGTTAGAGTAATTTTCAGACGCTGGTCCAAGGATACGGCTTCGCCCGGATGATGGCAATGCGGCAGAACTTGAGTCTGGCGGTCAGATTGGGCTAGAATCCGCGCCCCCGAGGCACGGTCCCAGCGATTTTGCCCCGGCTCCTTGCCCCACCGCCCGTTGCGGGGGGCTGCCAAAACCACAGGGAGCAGACAATGCGCCATTATGAAGTTGTGTTCCTGGTCCACCCGGACCAGAGCGAGCAGGTGCCTGCCATGATCGAGCGCTACAGCGCCCTGATCAAGGACGGCAAGGGTACCATCCACCGCCTTGAGGACTGGGGGCGCCGCCAGCTGGCCTACCCGATCAACAAGATCCACAAGGCTCACTACGTTCTGATGAACATCGAATGTGACGGCGAGACGCTGAAAGAGCTCGAGAATGCCTTCCGTTTCAACGATGCGGTTATCCGTAATCTGGTGATGCGTCAGGATAAAGCGCTGACCGAGACCTCGCTGCTGGCGAAGTCAAACGAGAAGGAGGAGGTGTCCGCCTGACCCCGTCAGTGCAGAACCAGTGTGTTATGACCGGTCAGGTGGTTGCCATCGAACCGGTTCGCCATACCCCAGGCGGGGTTCCGAGGCAGAGACTCTGGCTCGAACACCGCTCCCGGCAGGAACAGGCCGGGGTCGCCCGGGCAGTTGAAGCGCGTATCGCGCTGATTCTGGCGGGTGAGGCAGGAATTCGGGCCGCTGCGGGAATCCGCGAGGGCAGCCAGATTCAGGCCACCGGGTTTATCGCCCGGTCCGGACACAAGGGCGAAGCGCAGGACAGACTGGAGTTGCACGTACAGGAACTGGCACACCTCGATTGAGAGAATTTCTGGAGAATACCAATGGCCCGTTTTTTCCGTCGTCGCAAGTTTTGCCGTTTCAGCGCTGAAGGCGTTGATCGGATTGATTACAAAGATCTGGAAACCCTGAAGGGTTACATCACTGAAACCGGCAAGATCGTGCCGAGCCGTATCACTGGCACCAGCGCGCGCTACCAGCGCCAGCTGGCTCAGGCGATCAAGCAGGCCCGTTATCTGGCTCTGCTGCCGTTCTCTGACAGCCACGACAACTGAGTCCGGGGAGACAGATCATGCAAATTATTCTGCTCGAGAAAGTCAAAAACCTCGGTGACCTGGGTTCGGTGGTGGATGTGCGCGCCGGCTATGGCCGCAACTTCCTGATTCCGCAGGGTAAAGCCCTGCCGGCAACCAAGGATAATCTGGCCACTGTGGAAACCCGCCGCGCTGAACTGCAGGCTCAGGCCGCAGAGCAGTTGGCAGCAGCCCAGGCCCGTGGCGAGAAGCTGAATGGCGCTGCCGTCAGCCTGGCCGCCAAGGCCGGTGATGAAGGCAAGCTGTTCGGCTCCGTTGGCACCCGCGATATCGCCGAAGCCATCACTGCCCAGACTGGCGTGGAAGTAGAAAAAGCCGAAGTGAAGCTGCCGAATGGCGCGCTGCGCCACACCGGCGAATTCGAGATCGATGTACAGCTGCACAGCGACGTTACCGTCGCCATCAAGCTGGCAATCGTTCCGGAGGAATAAGCCTTTGCCCCTTGCCGGGCTCTGGTGACACAATGCGGGCACTGTCAGCGATGACAGTGCCCGTTTTCTTTGCAGCCATGCGGTTTTTCCAGGCCATGAATGAGCCACTGAGTATTGATCAGCATTTGCCCGAGTCTTTGCGTCTGCCGCCTCAGTCGGTGGAAGCGGAGCAGGCCGTGCTGGGTGGTCTGATGCTCAGTGAAGATGCCTGGGACCAGGTCGCCGAGCGGGTTGGTGAGCATGATTTTTATCGCCGTGAGCACAAGCAGATTTTCCGCGCCATGCTTGGCCTGGCGGAGCAGAATCAGCCCCGTGACATGATCACCGTATCGCAGGCGCTACAGCAGCTGGGTCAGCTGGAGTCAGCCGGTGGCGTCGCCTATCTGAGTGATCTGGCTCGCAATACCCCCAGTGCCGCCAACATTTCTGCCTACGCGGATATTGTCCGTGAGCGCTCGGTGCTCAGGCAGCTGATCAGTGTTTCCAACAAGGTTTCCGATCGTGCCTACAATCCGAAAGGGGCGCGCAGCGCGGAAATTCTCGATGAGGCCGAATCCGGCATTTTTGCCATTGCCGAGCAGCAGCAGAAAGGCAGTGGCCCGCGCGCCATCAAGGATGTGCTGACCAATGCGGTCGGTCGTATTGAAGAGCTGTTCCGCAACAAGCAGCCGGTTACCGGTGTTTCCACCGGGTTCGACGAGCTCGACAAGATGACCGCCGGTTTGCAGCCCTCTGACATGGTGGTAGTGGCAGCGCGTCCGTCGATGGGTAAAACCACCTTCGCCATGAACCTGTGCGAAAGCGTGGCGATCAAGAGCGGCAAGCCAGTGCTGGTGTTCTCCATGGAAATGCCGGCGGAAAGTATTGTCATGCGGATGCTGGCCTCACTCGGCCGGATCAACCTGCGTAATATTCTCTCCGGCCGTCTGACCCAGGACGACTGGACCCGCATCGCCTCAGCCATGCAGCTGCTGACACCGCAGAAGTTTTTTATTGACGACACTCCGGCGTTGAGCCCGATGGATATTCGCGCGCGGGCCAGACGGGTGGCGCGTGAATGTGGCGGTGAGCTTGGTCTGATCATGGTCGATTACCTGCAGTTGATGCAGGTGCCGGGGGCGGAGAACCGGGTCAACGAAATTTCGGAGATCTCCCGCTCGCTCAAAGGTCTGGCGAAAGAACTGAATGTGCCGGTCGTTGCGCTGTCGCAGCTGAACCGCTCGCTGGAGCAGCGGCCGAACAAGCGTCCGGTGATGTCGGATCTGCGTGAATCCGGCGCGATTGAGCAGGACGCCGACCTGATCATTTTCCTGTATCGGGATGAGGTTTACAGCAAGGAAAAATCGGAAGAGAAGGGTATCGCCGAAGTCATTATCGGCAAGCAGCGGAATGGTCCGATCGGCACCATGCGGCTTGCCTTCCGTGGCGAGTTCACCCGCTTTGATGATCTCGCTCCCGAGTATTATCAGCAGTACCAGTCGAGCGAATAATCCATGCGCGGTACCCGGCTGGAGCTGCGCTCTGAATCCCTTCGTGTTAATGCCCGTCGTGCGCGGGCGCTGAGTGCCGGTGCCGAGCTGTTCGCCATGGTCAAGGCAGACGGTTACGGCCATGGTCTGCGTTTCACCGCTGAATCCTTGCGGGATGACGTTGATGGTTTCGGCGTCGCGCTACTTGATGAGGCCTTGCAGTTACGCCGCGACGGGATTGATGCACCGTTGCTGTTGCTGGAGGGCGTGTTTGACGCCGCCGAGCTGGTTGAAGCAGCTCGTGTCGGCTGCGAATTGATTGTTCACAGCCAATGGCAGGTTGCGCTGCTTGAGAAGGTGTCGTTGCCGGTGCCAGTGCGAGTCTGGCTGAAGCTCGACACCGGTATGCATCGTCTCGGCGTGCCGCTGACCGATGTTGATGCTTTGGTGGCACGCTTGCGGGCCTGTCGTCAGGTATCGCTGGCGGGCATGGCCAGTCATTTTGCCTGCGCCGATATGCCGCAGGATTCGCAAAGTGCGTTGCAGCTGCAGCGTGTCCGTGATGTCGCGGCCCGCCATGGTGTGCCATTCACTGCCGCCAATTCCGCCGCTATTTTCCGCTATCCGGACAGTGCCGGCTCGCGAGTGCGGCCCGGCATCATGTTGTATGGCTCATCCCCTTTTCCGGATCGTAGCGCCGCTGATCTCGGGCTTGCGGTAACGCATCGGTTATCCGCCCCCATTATTGCCATCAATGAGGTGCCGGCTGGCGACAGTGTCGGTTACGGCAGCAGCTGGCAGGCCACCCGGGACAGTCGTATTGCCGTGGTGGCCATTGGTTATGGTGATGGTTATCCGCGGCAGGCGCCGTCTACCACGCCGGTTGCGGTGATGAATGCTGACAACAGTTGGCGTCGGGCAGCACTGGCAGGGCGGGTGTCGATGGATATGATTACCATTGATGTCACCGATCTGCCGTTAACCCGGGTTGGCGACAGCGTAGAGCTCTGGGGCGATCAGGTCAGCGTCGATGAAGTGGCACAACATTGCGGCACTATCAGTTATGAACTGTTCTGTCGCATGACCGGTCGGCCCGAACGGATAACCAGCTGATGGCAAAACGCAAGATTGCTTATGTCTGCACCGATTGCGGTGCTGATTTCCCCAAGTGGCAAGGGCAGTGTCCGGCCTGTGGCGCCTGGAATACGCTCAGTGAATTTGTTACCGACCCGGCCATGCCGGTCTCTCACAGTGCAGGGCGCAGCGCCGAGCGCAGTGGCTATGCCGGCGAGCTGTCTACGGTACAGCGACTGGATGAAATCGAGCTGGCCGATACGCCGCGCATTGTTACCGGCATCGGCGAGCTTGACCGGGTGCTGGGTGGTGGTCTGGTGCCGGGCTCGGCGATTCTGATCGGCGGTCATCCCGGCGCCGGCAAGTCGACCCTGCTGCTGCAGGTGATGTGTCAGTTGGCGAAAAACCTGTCCTGTCTGTATGTCACCGGCGAAGAATCTCCGGCTCAGGTGGCGATGCGCGCCGAGCGCCTCAAGCTGCCGCGCGATTCGCTCAGGCTGGCAGCGGAAACCGATATCGAGCGCATTCTTGAATTGGCGCGCAAGGAACAGCCGAAGCTGCTGGTGATCGACTCGATTCAGGTGATGTATCTGGCCGGGCTGCAGTCTGCGCCCGGCAGTGTTGCCCAGGTGCGCGAGGGTGCGGCGGTACTGACCCGTTTCGCCAAGCAGACCGGCACGGTGTTGCTGCTGGTGGGTCATGTCACCAAAGACGGCACACTGGCGGGGCCGAAAGTACTGGAGCACATGATTGACTGCTCGCTGATGCTGGAAGGCTCGGCGGACGCCCGCTTTCGCACCTTGCGCGGTTTGAAGAATCGCTTTGGCGCTGTTAACGAGCTCGGCGTGTTCGGCATGACCGGCGAGGGGTTGCGCGAGGTAAAGAATCCTTCGGCGATTTTTCTTAATCGTTCGGAGGAGGTGGCATCCGGTTCGCTGGTGACGGTGGTGTGGGAAGGCACCCGGCCGTTGCTGGTGGAATTGCAGGCACTGGTGGACCAGAGCCATCTGGGTAACCCGCGTCGTGTTGCGGTCGGTCTGGAGCAGAACCGGATGGCCATGTTGCTGGCGGTGCTGCACCGTCATGGTGGCATCCAGCTCGGCGATCAGGATGTGTTCGCCAACGTCGTTGGTGGCGTCAAGGTGGTCGAGACCGGCGCCGATCTGGCGCTGTTGCTGGCGATGGTGTCCAGCTTCCGCAATCGACCGCTGTCAAAGGATCTGGTGGTGGTTGGTGAGGTTGGCTTGAGTGGTGAGATTCGCCCGGTGCAACAGGGCCAGGAGCGTTTGCAGGAGGCCGCCAAACATGGTTTCCGGCGCGCCATTATCGGCAAGGGCAATGCCCCGCGTGCACCAGTCGCTGGTATGGAAGTATTGCCGGTGGCAACATTGTCCGAGGCACTGGCGCTGATCGATTGATTACTATTCTCTGGTCAGATTTCCGAACGCGCCTTCGTCGCCAAGGTTCAACTCGACAATGCGGCGCAGGTGCTGCATGTCAGCAACATCAATCAGGACAAATACCAGCCCGGCCTGATCCTCAGCGGTGTGACGAATCTGGCTTTCCAGCGTCAGATGAATCGGGCTGTCATCCAGCGTCAGGGTCAGTCGGCACTCGTCGTTCGGGTTGACGCGCTCGCCTTTTGGCAGGCGCACCTGAGCACCGCGCACAGAAATGTCCAGCAGCTCCACTGGCAGCAGGCGCTCACCAATATGCAGTCGTGCGGTGCCCTCGAAGGGCACCCGGGAGAAACGGCGTTTATCGTCGGGGTTGCTCATACTTCAATCCGTTTGTAACGCACCCGCTTCGGTTGCAGGGCTTCCTCGCCCAGAGTGCGGCGCCGGTATTCTTCAAACTCGGTATAACTGCCTTCAAACCACTCCACTTTCGAGTCGCCTTCGAAGGCGAGAATGTGGGTGGCGACCCGGTCCAGAAACCAGCGGTCGTGGGAGATAACAATGGCGCAACCGGGGAAGGCAAGCAAGGCTTCTTCGAGGGCACGCAGGGTCTCGACGTCGAGGTCGTTGGTCGGTTCGTCAAGCAGCAGGACGTTGGCGCCCTGCTTGAGCAGTTTGGCCAGGTGCAGACGGTTGCGTTCACCGCCGGACAGGTCCTTGACCCGCTTCTGCTGGTCGGCGCCCTTGAAGTTGAAGCGACCGATATAGGCCCGTGATGGCATCTCGAAATTGCCGACCTTGAGGATATCGAGGCCGTCGGAGATTTCCTCCCATACCGTCTTGTCGCCGGCGAGGTCTTCACGGGACTGGTCGACATAGGCCAGCTGTACGGTGTCGCCGCGGATGATCTCGCCCTTGTCCGGGGTTTCCTGGTCGGTCATCAGCCGGAACAGGGTGGTTTTACCGGCACCGTTCGGGCCGATGATGCCGACGATGGCACCACGCGGCACCTTGAAGCTGAGGTTCTCGTACAGCACCTTGTCATCAAAGTGCTTGGACACACCATTGAGCTCGAATACCAGCTCGCCCAGACGCGGGCCCGGCGGGATGTACAGCTCCTGAGTGGCGTTGCGCTCCTGGAAGTCGACGCTTGCCAGCTCCTCGAAGGCAGAGACCCGGGCCTTGTTCCTGGCGCGGCGTCCCTTGGGGTTCTGCCGCACCCACTCCAGCTCGCGTTCGACGGTCTTGCGGTGGGCGCTCTCGGATTTCGCTTCCTGTTCCAGCCGCTGCTCTTTCTGCTCCAGCCAGGAGGTGTAGTTGCCCTTCCACGGAATGCCTTCGCCGCGGTCGAGTTCGAGAATCCACTCGCAGGAGTTGTCGAGGAAGTAACGGTCGTGAGTCACGGCGACCACGGTGCCGCTGAACTCGTGCAGATAACGCTCCAGCCAGGCCACTGATTCGGCGTCCAGGTGGTTGGTCGGTTCGTCCAGCAGCAGCATGTCCGGGGCCGACAGGATCAGCCGGCAAATCGCCACCCGGCGCCGCTCACCGCCGGACAGGTGCTTTACTTCCGCCTCCCACGGCGGCAGGCGCAGGGCGTCGGCGGCGATTTCCAGCTTGCGCTCCATGTCGTGGCCGCCAGCGGTTTCAAGGATGGCCTCCAGCTTGGCCTGTTCTTCGGCCAGCTTGTCGAAGTCGGCGCCTTCCTCGGCATAGGCGGCGTAGACCTCTTCAAGGCGCTGCTGGGCAGCCTTGATCTCGCCAAGGGCTTCCTCGACCACTTCACGCACGGTCTTGCTGTTGTCCAGCTCCGGCTCCTGCGGCAGGTAGCCGATCTTGATACCGGGCTGCGGCCGGGCCTCACCCAGATAGTCCTTGTCGACTCCGGCCATGATGCGTAGCAGGGAGGATTTACCCGAGCCGTTCAGGCCGAGCACGCCGATCTTGGCGCCTGGGAAGAAGGACAGCGAGATGTCCTTGAGGATCTGTTTTTTCGGCGGGACGATCTTGCCGACCCGGTTCATGGTGAAGATGTACTGGGACATGAGGATTCCGTAACGGGAAATGGGCTGGAAAAGTGCGCATACGCTAGCGGAAATGGGCTCTCGGGGAAAGTCGGCTGGTGTGGTGTCTGGGGCGAGAGATGGGCGGGCTGGGGAGGTGACAGGGCGGTACAGTCGCTCCCCGTTAATCGCTTGGTGTACCGCCCTGTCACCTCCCCAGCCCGCCCATTCTGCGGATGGGGTGCCAGACAGCGGGGAGCGGTGGCACGGTCTCGCCCAAGGTTCTGGCCGGGGGCTCAACCCTCGGTACACCAAGCGATTAACGGGGAGCGACTGTACCGAGGGTTGAGCCCCCGGCCAGAGCCTTGTCTCCCGGAAAAGACGCCCCCTTCACTCACGCCGGACAAAGTGATTTAAGCCCCCCATTCGGCTAGAATGCGCGCTCCCCGCAAACCCGGTTACCGAGAAGGCCCACTCATGTTTGGCAAAGACCACACCATCGCTGCGTTCGACCCGGAAATTCAGGCCGCCATCACGGCCGAAGAGAAGCGCCAGGAGGCCCATATCGAGCTGATTGCCTCGGAGAACTATGCCTCTCCGGCGGTGATTGCTGCCCAGGGCACGGTGCTGACCAACAAATACGCCGAAGGTTATCCGGGCAAGCGCTACTACGGCGGTTGCGAGCATGTCGATGTGGTCGAGCAGCTGGCGATTGATCGCGCCTGTCAGGTATTCGGCGCCGATTACGCCAACGTCCAGCCGCACTCCGGTTCGCAGGCCAACGGCGCCGTGTTTCTGGCCCTGCTGCAGCCGGGCGACACTGTGCTGGGCATGAGTCTGGCTCACGGCGGCCACCTGACCCATGGTGCGGCGCCGAACTTCTCCGGCAAGACCTATCACGCCGTACAGTACGGCCTGAACCCGGAAACCGGCCTGATTGATTACGACGAAGTTGAGCGTCTGGCCGTTGAGCACAAACCGAAGATGATCATTGCCGGGTTCTCGGCTTACTCGCAGGTGCTCGACTTCCCGCGCTTCCGCGCCATTGCCGATAAGGTCGGCGCCTATCTGATGGTCGACATGGCCCACGTCGCCGGCCTGATTGCCGCCGGTGTCTATCCGAACCCGGTGCCGTTTGCCGATGTGGTCACCACCACCACGCACAAGACCCTGCGGGGTCCGCGTGGTGGTCTGATTCTGGCCAGGCGTAACGAAGAAATCGAAAAGAAACTGAATTCGGCGGTGTTTCCCGGCATTCAGGGTGGCCCGCTGATGCATGTCATTGCTGCCAAGGCGGTGTGCTTCAAGGAAGCGCTGGCGGCAGGCTTCAAAACCTACCAGCAGCAGGTGGTGAAGAACGCCAAGGCGATGGCGTCGGTTTATATCGAGCGCGGTTACGATGTGGTTTCCGGTGGCACCGAGAATCATCTGTTTCTGGTCAGCCTGATCAAGCAGGACATCACCGGCAAAGACGCTGACGCCTGGTTTGGCAATGCCCATATCACCGTCAACAAGAATGCCGTGCCGAATGATCCGCGCAGCCCGTTTGTCACTTCCGGTTTCCGGGTTGGTACGCCGGCGGTGACCACGCGTGGTTTCAGTGAGGCGGATTGCCGCGATCTGGCCGGCTGGATGTGTGACATCCTCGACAGCAAGGGCGATCAGGCGGTAATTGATGCTGTGCGCGAGAAAGTTTCCGCGATCTGCGCGCGTCTGCCGGTGTATCAGCACTGAACTCTTTCATAACCGGGAAATGCAATGCACTGTCCGTTCTGCGGCGCTGACGATACCAAGGTAATTGATTCCCGCCTCGTTGCTGACGGTGGGCAGGTACGTCGGCGCCGCGAATGTGGCAGTTGCGGCGAGCGTTTTACCACCTTTGAAACTGCTGAACTGGTGATGCCACGGGTGATCAAGTCGGACGGCAAACGCGAGCCGTTTGATGACGTCAAACTGCGTGCCGGCCTGATGCGGGCGCTGGAAAAACGTCCGGTCAGTCTCGAAGCCGTGGATGCGGCGGTGACCCGGATCACCCACAAGCTGCGCGCCACTGGCGAGCGTGAAGTGCTGGCCCGGGTGGTGGGTGAGCTGGTGATGGCGGAGCTGCGTCAGCTCGATACTGTGGCCTATGTACGTTTCGCCTCGGTCTATCGCAGCTTTCAGGATATTTCGGATTTCCGCGCCGAAGTTGATCGTCTCGAGCAATCGAAGGATGCTTAGTTATCCTGATCTCCTGTAGGAGCGGTCGACCGACCGCGATAGCCAATGACCGGGAACGGCAGAATCTGCGATGACTGTTTCTGATCTCGACAGCGGTTATATGCAGCGTGCTCTGGCACTGGCGGAGCGCGGTCTGTACACGACGGATCCGAATCCGCGGGTCGGCTGTCTGATTGTCCGCGATGGCAGGGTGGTTGGCGAGGGCTGGCATTTGCGTGCCGGCGAGCCCCATGCCGAGCGTCATGCGCTGACCATGGCTGCAGATGCGGCGCGCGGTGCAACCTGCTATGTCACGCTGGAGCCCTGTTCCCATACCGGCCGCACCGGGCCCTGTGCCGATGCCTTGATAGCCGCGGGTGTCGCCCGTGTGGTGGTGGCAATGCAGGACCCGAATCCGCTGGTGGCGGGGCAGGGTCTGGCGAAGCTGCGTGAGGCCGGCATCAGTGTTGAATGCGGGTTGCTGGAAGCACAGGCGCGGGCGTTGAATCCCGGTTTTATCAAGCGCATGCAAACCGGGCTGCCGTTCGTGCGGATCAAGCTGGCGATGAGTCTTGATGGCCGCACGGCGATGGCCAGCGGTGAGTCGAAATGGATTACCGGCGCCGCAGCACGCCAGCAGGTGCAGCGTCTGCGAGCGCGTTGTTCAGCCATCGTTACCGGTATCGGTACCGTGCTGGCAGACGATCCGGCGCTGACGGTGCGTGTTGGGGGCTGGTCGGAAAACGACTACCCCGGCGCAGTGCGTCAGCCGTTACGGGTGGTGCTGGATCGCAAGCTGCGCCTGCCGCTGGATGCGAAGTTGCTACGCGAAGATGGCGATGTGCTGGTGATCAGTCAGGCTCAGCCGGCACTGGCCGGCGCATTGCAGCAGCGCGGCGCGGAAGTGCTGACGTTGCCGGGCTCGGGTTTCGGCACCGATCTTCGCGAGTTGCTGAAGACGCTGGCCGAACGTGGTTGCAACGAAGTGCTGGTGGAGGCCGGCCCGATACTGGCTGGTGCTTTTGTCCGCGAGCAGCTGTTTGATGAGCTGGTAGTATTTATGGCACCGACGCTGCTCGGCTCGTCGGCGCGGCCACTGTTGTCGATGCCGGAAATTGCCACCATGGCCGAGCAGCGGCGCTTGCAGCTGGTACAGGTTGAGCAGGTTGGCGACGATCTCTGTATGACCTATGTGCCGGCAGCGGCTAACTGAATAACGGAGAGGCGTACATGTTTACCGGGATTGTCGAAGCCAAGGGTGAAATTGTCAGCCTGACGCCGAAGGGCGGGGATGTGACCCTGCGTATTCGCACTGGTGCGCTGGATTTGTCTGATGTCCGGCCGGGCGATTCCATTGCCGTGAATGGCGTCTGCCTCACGGCGGTAACGTTGCCGGGCGACGGCTTTACAGCGGATGTATCCGGTGAAACGTTGCGCCTGACCACGCTGGGTAAGCTTCGCGCCGGCAGCATCGTCAATCTCGAGAAGGCGCTGACGCCGACCACCCGCCTGGGTGGCCATCTGGTCTCCGGCCATGTCGATGGCCTCGGCGAGGTAGTGAGCAAGCAGCAGGATGCCCGCTCGATCCGTTTTGATATCCGCGCCCCGGATGCACTGGCGAAATACATTGCCCACAAAGGTTCGATCACGGTCGATGGCATCAGTCTCACCGTCAACAGTGTCGACGGTGCCGTGTTCAGTCTGAATATCGTTCCGCACACTCAGGAGATGACCACTATTGCCGAGTGGCAGCCGGGCAGCAAAGTGAATCTGGAAGTGGATGTGATCGCCCGTTATCTCGAACGTTTGCTGATGGGTGAGCGCGCGGCGCAGCCCGGTGAGGCAGGCGGAATTTCCATGGCATTTCTTGCCGAACACGGCTATCTGAAATCGTGACGGCTTGCTGGAGCACAGTATGAAAATGAACAGTATTGCGGAACTGGTGGAAGATCTTCGCGCCGGCAAGATGATCATTCTGATGGATGATGAGGATCGTGAGAACGAGGGCGATCTGGTGATGGCGGCAGAGCACGTCACCCCGGAAGCGATCAACTTCATGGCCAAGCATGCTCGCGGCCTGATCTGTCTGACCTTGACGCAGGAGCGTTGCAAGCAGATTGATCTGCCATTGATGGTGGGTCGTAATGGCACCCAGCTTGGCACCAATTTCACTGTGTCTATCGAGGCGGCGGAAGGTGTTACCACCGGCATTTCTGCTGCTGACCGGGCCAAGACTGTGCAGGTGGCGGTGGCGCGCAATGCCAAACCGTCTGACATTGTCCAGCCTGGACATATATTCCCGTTGATGGCGCAACCCGGTGGCGTACTGCATCGCGCCGGTCATACCGAAGCTGGTTGTGATCTGGCTCGGATGGCCGGCAAGGAACCGGCGGCGGTAATTGTCGAGATCATGAATGATGACGGCACCATGGCGCGGCGCCCGGATCTGGAAAAGTTTGCCGAACAGCATGGCCTGAGAATCGGCACCATCGCTGATCTGATCGAGTACCGGATGACCAACGAGAAAACCGTCGAGCTGGTCAGCGAAAATGTGCTGCCTACCTGGTATGGCGAGTTCCGGCTGATTACGTTCCGCGATACTGTTGACGATCTGACCCATGTGGCGTTGGTAAAGGGCAGGCCGGAACCGGAGGAAGTCACGACCGTGCGAGTGCATCAGGTTGACCCGTTGCGTGACCTGATGAGCGCCAAGATCAACGGCCGCACTGGCTGGAACATGCACCGGGTACTCGAAGAGCTGTCAGGCAGCAACGCTGGTGTGGTGATTATTCTCGGTCAGGATTATGTCTCCAACAGCATGCAGGGCATGATTGACGAGTACTTCTCCGGCAAGCGCCGGCCGGTGACCATGAGTGGCCCGGCTTATCGCAATATCGGTACCGGTTCCCAGATTCTGCGCGAGCTGGGTGTGCGGCGCATGCGTCTGTTGTCATCGCCGATGCGATTCAATGCGCTTTCCGGCTTTGATCTGGAGATTGTCGAGTACATTGAGGCACCCTGACGCTTTGCCGTTTTTCAGATGACACACAAGCCGGGTTTCGCAGTCTCGGCTTGCTGGTCGAATGCCCGGGCCAAACCGGGCCTGCAGACCTTTGACTGAAAGGGCCGGCAATGGGGTGGTAACACCGGCGGGCTTTGTAAAAGCGCGCCAACTGTCCGGAGTACGAATTTCCGCAGGAACAAAGGCGACGAACTGGTTACAATGGCGACCTTTCCGGCTACGGCCGACGTCAGGGGTAAAAGATGACCGGATTCACCACCATCGAAGGCAACTTCCAGAATGTCGGCGGCCGCTATGCGATCGTCGTGTCCCGCTTCAACAGCTTTGTCGTCGAGGCCCTGCTCAGCGGTGCCGTCGATACCCTTGTGCGCCACGGCGTCAAGGCTGCCGATATCAGTGTGGTCCGGGTGCCGGGCGCCTGGGAGCTGCCGGTGGCGGCCAAGCGGCTGGCGGACAAGGGCGGCTTCGATGCGATCATCACCCTCGGCGCGGTGATTCGGGGCGGCACTGCCCATTTCGAATATGTGGCCGGTGAGGCGGCCAAGGGCATTGCTGCGGTGCAGAACGCCAGTGGCATTCCGGTGGCGTTCGGTGTGCTGACTGTGGACAGCATCGAGCAGGCCATCGAGCGCTCCGGTACCAAGGCCGGTAACAAGGGCGCGGAAGCAGCCCTGTGTGCGCTGGAAATGGTCAGCCTGTTCAAGCAGCTCTGATGACCGACCTGTCCGCAGCTCCGTCTACCCCGGCGGCGCGTCGCAAGGCGCGCCGTTTTGCCCTGCAGGCCGTGTACCAGTGGCAGTTGTCGAAGAATGATCTCGGCGATATCGAACTGCAGTTCCTTACCGACAACGATATGAAGAAGGTCGACCGGCAGTATTTTCACGATCTGCTGCACGGTATTCCGGCCCGCCTCGGCGAGCTCGACGCCGCCCTGCAGCCGGCGCTGGACCGGCCGCTGGTGGAAGTGTCCCAGGTTGAGAAAGCGATTCTGCGGATCGCTGCGTTTGAACTGCTGGCACGGCCTGATGTCCCTTGGCGAGTGATCATCAACGAGGGTATTGAGCTTGCCAAGGTGTTCGGTGCGGACGATTCCTTCAAGTACGTCAACGGGGTGCTGGACAAGGTGGCCCGTCGCCTGCGCACGGAAGAAGTGCGCGGCTTCTGATTTCCTCCCGGCCCGCCTCGCGGGCCAGCTGCATGGATGGATGCCGGAGTGAATGAGTTCGAGCTGATTCGCCGGTTCTTTCGCGGTCGCACCGGCCCCGGGGTGTTGCTCGGGCCGGGTGATGACGCTGCGTTGCTGCTGCCGACCCCTGGCATGCAGCTGGTCATGACCATGGACACGCTGCTGTCCGGTCGTCACTTCCCCGCAGATCTGCCGCCTGCCGATATCGGCTGGCGGGCGCTGGCGGTGAATCTGTCTGATCTTGCTGCCATGGGCGCCGAACCGCGCTGGTGTCTGCTCAGCCTGTCTCTTCCGCAAGCTGACGAGGCCTGGCTGGCGTCATTCTGCAAAGGCTTTTTCGCGCTGGCCGAGCAGGCCGGTATCACGCTGGTCGGCGGTGACATGGTGCGCGGGCCACTGTCCATTACCGTGCAGGCCTCCGGTGAAGTGCCGGCCGGCAAGGCCCTGCTGCGCAGTGGTGCCCGCCCTGGCGATCGTATCTGTCTGGCTGGCGTGCCCGGTGAGGCAGCGGCCGGATTGCAGTGCTGGCAGGCCGGTGAGCGTAGCGGTGTATTAGTGGACGCGTTCTGCCGGCCGCAACCGCAGTTGCAGCTGGGTCGTCGCCTGCGCGGACTGGCCAGCGCCTGCATCGATATTTCTGATGGCCTGCTCGCTGACCTTGGGCATATTCTTGCCGAAAGCGGTGGTTTGGGGGCCGGGCTGCAACTTGGCCGCATGCCGACATCGCCAGCACTGACGGGCTGGGCTGACGCGGGCCGGCAACAGGCCGCCCAGCTCGCCGGGGGCGATGATTATCTGCTGCTGTTCACGGTGCCGCCGGTGTTCAATCTGCCGGCGCAATGGCAGGAGATTGGCCGGGTCGAGGCGCGCAGTGGTATCCGGGTGCTGGATGCGGGCGGTCAACTGGTGACCGATTTGCCCTGCGGCTGGGATCATTTCCCGGACCAAGGCGGCAGCCATGCATGATATCTGTCGGGCTGGGCCCGTGTCCGTATTCCGGAGTAAGTGATGAGTGTGAAACCTGACATGCGCAATCCGGTGCATTTGCTTGCCTTCGGTTTTGGCAGCGGACTGTCGCCGAGGGCGCCGGGCACCATGGGTACGCTAGCGGCCTTGCCGATCTGGTACCTGCTGACCCAGCTGCCGCTGTCTGGTTACCTCGCCGGCCTGTTGCTGGTGATCGCCGTGGGCCCGTATCTGTGCGGCCAGACCGCCCGCGATCTTGGCGTACATGATCACGGCGGCATTGTCTGGGATGAAATCGCCGGCTATCTGCTCACCATGTTGCTGGTGCCGGTAACGGTCTGGAACGCGCTGATTGGATTTGCCCTGTTCCGCCTGTTTGATATCGTCAAGCCCTGGCCGATCGGCTGGCTCGACAAACACGTCCATGGCGGTACCGGAATTATGCTGGATGATCTGGTGGCCGCCCTCTATGCTGGGGGCTGTATTCAGGCGCTGCTCTGGTGGTGGTAAAGGCGGTAACGACAGGTGACAACCGATAACAACAACCACACAGCCGATCAGCATGATCTGATTCTTGGCCATCTGGCCCGGCGTGACTTCTGGCTGTTTCTGCCTGACCCCCTCGAAGCCGATTTCTGCCGCGACCAGGATCGTCGCTCGGTCGAGGGGGTTAACAGCACTATTGGCGCCATTGCGCTGCTGTATATCGGCCTTGGTATTGCTCTTGTTGCCATCAGCGGGCTGGACAATCTTGGCTTCTGGCCCGCCAGCTATGGTGTATTTCTGGTATTGATTGCCGCTGCCTGGCTACTGTCGGTGGCCGATCTGCTCCGTCGTCATTATCAGTTGGTGATGTCTGCGCTGATTACCGTGGCGGTAGCGTTTGCGCTGGTGCATCCATCGCTGATTCATGAAGGCACCCTCTATCAACTGGTTCACGAGGGCACCATCTTCGTTATGGTGGTGGTGTTTCTCGGCCTTAATCTGAGGCTGTTTTGGGCGCTGGGATCAAGTCTCGTTGGTGCGACGATTGCTACCACCATTACTCTGCTGTTTGATCTTGACCCGGACTGGCATCTGAGTGCCTCGACTTTTCTTGGTGGCAGCATGTTAGGCATCGTGCTGCGTTATCGCGACGAGCGCTATTTGCGCCGTGATTACCTGCATGCCAGATTACTGACGCTGGACAACAAGCGCATTCAGGCGATGGCTGATCAACTTGAGCGATTGTCATTTCTCGACGGCCTGACCGGCCTTGCCAACCGTCGTTACTTTGACAGCAGCCTGGACAAGGCCTGGCGGACCTGTCAGCGGGAAAATGCGCCCTTGACCCTGATCATGTTCGATGTCGATTTTTTCAAACCCTACAACGACGAGTATGGTCATCAGCAGGGCGATCAGGCTCTGCGTGATCTGGCGGCAACCCTTGCCGCTCAGGCGGTACGGCCTCAGGATCTGGTGGCCCGTTATGGCGGCGAGGAATTTGTTGCCTTGCTGCCCTGGATTGATGAAGCGTCAGCCGGGCATATGGCCGAGCGTATTTTGCAGGCGGTTCGCGATCTGAAGTTGCCGCATTCGAGTTCTGCTTGTGCAGATCACGTCACGGTCAGCGCCGGGGTGGCGACACTGGTGCCGATTTCAGACTTGCAACCGTCTTCGCTGGTGGCAGCCGCTGATGAGGCGCTTTATCAGGCCAAACGTCAGGGCCGTAACCGTTGGGTCAGGGCAGCTGATATTTTGGCTCGGGGGTCAGGCTCTGCAAGCTGACAAGACGCTGACGGATAGCCTTGCTGATACCGTCGCTATCGAGCCCGTGTTGCGAGAGTAATGCTTCGCGTTTGCCATGATGAATGAATTCATCGGGCAAGCCGAGATTAAGCAGCGAAACCTGCTGGCCCTGATCAATCAGATATTCATTCACTGCAGAGCCGGCGCCGGTCATGCGCTGGTGATCTTCGACGCTGACGATCAGTTGATGTGATCTGGCCAGCTCATCAAGTAGTGATGTATCCAGCGGTTTTGCCCAGCGCATATCCACTACGGTGGCGTCGACGGCTTCTCCGGCAGCCACTGCGGCGGGCAATAATGCGCCAAATGAGATAATGGCAACGCCTGCTCCCTGGCGAACGACGCGCGCCTTGCCGATGGCAAGAGTGTTAAGGGACGGTTCAATCGTTGTGCCCGGACCGGCACCGCGAGGATAGCGGACGGCAGCCGGGCCGGGGTGTTTGTAGCAGGTGGTCAGTAACTGTCGGCATTCATTCTCGTCTGACGGAGCGGCGATGATCATGTTCGGTACACAGCGCAGGTAGCCGATATCAAACACACCGCCGTGGGTGGCGCCGTCTTCACCGACGATGCCGGCCCGGTCTATGCCAAAGGTGACATCCAGATTCTGCAGGGCGATATCATGAATGAGCTGATCGTAGGCGCGCTGCAGGAAGGTTGAATAGATCGCCACCACCGGCTTCTGACCTTCGCAGGCCAGCCCTGCCGCCAGCGTCAGCGCGTGCTGCTCGCAGATGGCGACATCATGGAAACGGTGCGGGAAGCGCTTGCTGAATGGCACCATGCCGGAGCCTTCACACATTGCCGGAGTGATCGCTACCAGTTTTTCATCACGCGCGGCCATATCGCACAGCCACTGGCCGAAAATATCCTGATACTTCGGCCCGGCCGGCTTCTTCACTGGCGCCGGCTGATCGGTTTTCGGTTCGATCTTGTTGATGGCATGAAAGCCGATCGGGTCTTTTTCCGCCGGCGCAAAACCTTTGCCTTTGGTGGTGTAGATATGCAGCAGCTGCGGTCCTTTCAAGCCGCGCATATTCTCCAGAACACGCAGCAGTTCATGCAGGTCGTGACCATCTATCGGACCGATATAATTGAAGCCGATTGATTCGAACAGGGCGTCCGGGCTGACCATGTTCTTCATGCTTTCTTCAGTGCGGCGCACGAATTCCCATGCCACCGGCATTTTCTGCAGCACTTTCTTGCCGCCTTCGCGCAGGGCGATATAGCTCTTGCTGGCCCAGATGCGGGCGAAATAGGTAGCCAGCCCGCCAACGTTGTGACTTATCGACATGTTGTTATCGTTCAGCACCACCAGCATGTTGGCCTTGGTGTGAGCGGCGTGATTGAGCGCCTCGAATGCCTGCCCGGCAGTCATCGCGCCATCACCGATCACTGCAGCAACCCGGCGATCACGACCGGCCATCTGCGCGCCCAGTGCCATCCCCAGCGCCGCACTGATGGATGTTGAAGAGTGACCGACGCCGAAGGTGTCGAACTCGGATTCGCTGCGTTTCGGAAACCCGGAAATACCATGCTGCTGGCGAATGTTGAGCATGGCGTCGCGGCGACCGGTGAGAATCTTGTGCGGATAGGTCTGATGGCCAACATCCCAGACCAGCCGGTCATCCGGTGTCTGATACAGATAATGCAGAGCAACGGTCAGTTCTATGACGCCAAGACTGGCACCGAAATGCCCTCCAGTGCGGCCGACACACCAAAGCAGATAGGCGCGAAGTTCGTCGACCACCTGCTCCAGATCTTCACGCGGCATGGCGCGCAGGTCCGCCGGCCGGGCGATGCGGTCGAGCAGAGGGGTTGGCGGGCGCTGTAGCGGGATTTCGTCAAACGTTCTGGCCATGGGGTCCGTCAGTCGGGGTATTCGGAGCAGAAGTATAGCTGCCCGGCAGTGAAGATTCAGTTCAGTGTTGTCGCTCGACGATGTAGCGCGCCAGTGCCGGCAGGATCGAATCCGCCGCAGCCCGGTCGGCGATGGCGGCGCAGGCCTGATCACAAAGCTGACGAGCACGCTGGCGGCTTGCTTCGAGGCCAATCAGACCGGGAAAAGTGCTCTTGCCCATTTTCTGGTCGGCGCCGCTTGATTTGCCGAGCACTTCGGCTGAGCTGGTGACATCAAGAATGTCATCCTGTACTTGAAATGCCAGGCCGATGGCGTCGCCATACTCGTTCAGGGCGCTGGCCAGCGACACGTCCTCGCGCCCGGAAGCGATCAGGCCAAGCTGCAGGGAAGCGGTAATCAGCCGGCCGGTTTTCAGGTAATGCATTTCTTCCAGCGCGGCCAGGGTCAGCAGTTGGCCCTCGGCCAACATGTCCTGCATCTGGCCGGCGGCCATGCCTTCCGCGCCGGCTGCGCGGCAGAGCGTGCAGATCATGGCAACTCGCTGGCCGGGCGAGAACGAGCCTGCGTCGGCGAGCAATTCAAAGGCCAGCGTGTGCAGGGTGTCACCGGCGAGAATGGCGGTGGCCTCATCATAGGCCCGGTGACAGGTGGCGCGGCCGCGACGCAGGTCGTCGTCGTCCATCGCCGGCAGGTCGTCATGCACCAGTGAGTAGGTGTGTAGCAGTTCTATCGCGGCAGCCGGGACATCGGCCTGCTCCGCCGTGCCGCCGGCCAGTTCACAGGCCGCATAGACCAGAATGGGCCGGATTCGCTTGCCGCCGGCAAGGGCAGCGTAGGTCATGGCTTCAGCCAGTCTGGGGGCCGGGCTGGCGCCGTCCGGCAGCCGCCGCAGCAGAGTGCCCTCGACCCGGAGCCGCCGGTCCGCCATAAAAGCCTGCAGCTGCGGGTAGACTTCAGTCATCGGCGTCGGCGCCGGCGTTGAAGGCTTCCGGCTCGCCCTCTCCGGCCAGCAGAATACGGACTTTCTGCTCGGCAGCGCGCAGGGCCTGCTGGCATTCGCGAGTCAGCTTGACGCCTTCTTCAAAGGCCTTCAGGGAGTCCTCCAGAGACAACTCGCCGGATTCCATCCGTTCCACCAGCGCTTCGAGGGTGTCGAGCGACTGCTCCAGATTTGCAGCTTGGGGTTTACGGGCCATGCTCTTCCTCGGCGATTGGGTCCATCAATGGGGCAGGCATTGTAGCGTCAGGTTGGCCCGGATGCAGCGTTAGCTGGCTGGAATCGCTTGCTCCCGGTCCGGTTGTCTGACACCCCCGGCAGTAAGTTAGCGCCTCTGGATGCCCGGTTCCATGGGAGCACAAAGCTAACTCTCTGAGGGGCAAAGGGAAAAGCAAAATGGTTAGGATGAGCCCCGGGATTGATTCCAAAACGGAATAAAATTTCAGCAGCCGGCAGGGCTATATTGTCTCTCCTTGCCGGCCCGCAGATCTCCGCCGCCCCTCTTGCGACCTCCTGAGCTATGGCGTTGTTCTGCCCCTCGGCCGGCGAGGATCTACCCCTCCTGAAATGCCTCCATATGCCCTGAAAGCGCCTGTCTGACGGCTTCCGGTATCGGTGTTGCCCGTCGCGTCCGGGTGTCGAAATTGACCAGTGTGGCCAGCCCGCGGGCGGTCAGGCGCCCGTCCTGCCAGACTTCCTGGGCCAGTTGCAGTGAGCTGTTGCCGATTTTGGCCACCCGGGTGCGGACCTCGACATCGCTGCCAAACCGGGTCTCGGCCAGATAGTCGATTTCGATCCGCACCACCACCAGTGCGGCACTTTGCATATCCAGCGTCGGCGAGAATAACCGGAGTACCGGCTCGCGAGCTTCGAGAAACCAGACCGGAATGACGGTGTTGCTGATATGGCCGAGAGCGTCAGTATCGGAGAAGCGGGGGTGAATGCAGGTGCTGAACATGTTGTCCTCAGGAGTAGGCAGCAGCCGATGTTATCATGCGCGCCATGAAAATCATTCTCGCCCCGATGGAGGGGCTCGCGGATTTCTGGGTACGCCAGGCGCTTACTGACATCGGTGGTTACGACTGGTGCGTGACCGAGTTTGTCCGGGTCAGTGGCACGTTGCTGCCGGCAAGGGTTTTTTATCGCTGGTGTCCGGAGCTGCAATCCGCTGCGCGCACTCGCAGCGGCACCCCGGTGCATGTCCAGCTGCTCGGTTCCGATCCAGCCTGTATGGCCGACAATGCGGCGCGGGCGGTAGAACTGGGTGCGCCGGCCATCGATCTGAATTTCGGTTGCCCGGCAAAGACTGTGAATCGACATGGTGGGGGTGCAGTGCTACTGGATGAACCTGAGCGCGTGTATCAGGTGGTTGCTGCTGTGCGACGGGCGCTGCCGGCAACTGTTCCGGTGTCGGCAAAAATGCGGCTTGGTAATCTGGATGGTGATCTGGCACTGGATAACGCCCGCGGGATTGAAGCAGCCGGCGCCAGCTGGCTGACCGTGCATGGCCGGACCAAAAGCCAGGGTTATCGACCACCGGCGTTCTGGGATCGCATTGGTCTGATTCGTCAGGCGATCAATGTGCCGGTGATCGCCAACGGCGAAATCTGGAATGCGAAGGATGCACGCCGTTGTCTGCAGGAGTCCGGTTGTGATGCGGTGATGCTCGGCCGTGGTGCGGTCAGCGATCCGTTTCTGGCGCAGCGTTTGCGTGGCGACACCGGGCAAAATGGCTGGCCGCAAGTATTGCAACGCCTGAAGCTGTTTATCACTGAACTGAACGGCAGCGGCTCCGATACTCAGGTTAGCGGTCGGGTAAAACAGTGGCTCAATTATCTGCGCCGGGATTGTCCCGAGGCGGAAGCGCTGTACCAGCAGATGGTCCGCTTGCGCAAGCCGGAGGAGATGCTGGCTCTGCTCTGATCAGCTCCGGGTTGCGCTGCTTGCTGAGCGGGCTGCTTCAGCTATTGTCTGCCGGGTAAACACCGTTCTCGTCGTGCACTTCCTTGCCGCTCAGCGGCGGGTTGAACGCGCAGGTCATGACCATGTCCACACCACGGTTGGCGCGCAGGAAATGTTCGTCGTGCTTGTTCAACATATACACGGTGCCCGGGCGAATCGGATACACCTTGCCATCGGCCACGGTTTCAATCTCGCCTTCGCCACTGATGCAATACACCGTTTCCAGATGGTTCTGATACCAGATATGGGTTTCGGTGCCGGCAAAGATGGTGGTGATATGGAACGAAAATCCCATGTCATCATCTTTCAGACTCAGCCGCACCGATTCCCAGTTGCCATTCGGGGCGGTAACACAACGCTCGCTCTGGCGAGCTTCATCAAGAGTGCGCACGATCATGTGAAGTGGTTCTCCTTGCAGTGGTTAAGGATGGTTCCGGTATGCTCGCCGAGCGACCCGGAAGTCATCTGCGGATTTTCCCGACATCAGGCTACTACGCTGACCTTGCCGCGCCGCTGCTGCTTGACCCGGTCTTTCATGACGACATCCACGCTATCCGAGACAATGGTCAGACCACGTACCAGATCTTCCTCGCTGATGGTCAGCGGGCACAGGGTCTTGATGACATGGTCGTCAGCGCCGGAGGTTTCGATCACCAGCTTCTGGCGGAACGCCTCCGAAGTGATTTCGTCGGCCAGAGAGCCGTCGCGACAGACCAGGCCCTGCATCATGCCGCGGCCGCTGAGGTGGAACCAGTAATCGTCATAGCGGTTGGCAATGTCACGGAAATGCTCGGTGATGATTTCGGCCTTGCGCTTGATCTCGGTGGCGAAGGTATTGTCGCGCCAGTAATGGTCAAGTGCCGCAGTGGCGGTGACAAAGGCCGGGTTATGCCCGCGGAAAGTGCCGTTGTGCTCGCCTGGTTTCCACTGGTCCAGTTCCGGCTTCATCAATACCACCGAGAACGGCAGGCCGTAACCGCTAAGCGACTTCGACAGGGTGATGATGTCCGGCTCGATGCCGACTTCATCGAAGCTGAAGAAGCTGCCGGTACGGCCACAACCGGCCTGAATGTCATCGACAATCATCAGCATGTCGTGTTTGTGGCAAACTTTTTCAAGGTTGCGCAGCCACTCGAAGCTGGCCGCATTGATGCCGCCTTCGCCCTGCACCGTTTCGACGATCACTGCCGCCGGGTGGTCAATACCACTGGAGCTGTCCGAGAGCATCTTGTCGATCATTTCGGTGGTATCAAAGCCGGTGCCGAGGTAGCCGTCATAGGGCATGACGCTGGTGTTGGTCAGCGCTACGCCGGCAGCATTGCGGTGATGACTGTTGCCGGTAGCCGCAAGTGAACCCAGCGATACACCATGGAAGCCGTTGGTAAAGGTAATGATATTGCTGCGGCCCTTGATGTTACGAGCAATCTTCAGCGCTGCTTCTACCGCATTGGAACCGGTCGGGCCGGTAAACTGCATGATGTACGGCATCTTGCGCGGCTTGAGGATCACGTCTTCAAACATTGACAGGAAGTTGCGCTTGGCAACGGTATGCATGTCGAGGCCGTGGACGATGTAGTCCTCACTCAGATAAGCGATCAGCTTTTCCTTCAGCACCGGGTTGTTATGCCCGTAATTCAGGGTGCCGGCGCCGGCCAGAAAATCCAGATAAGCCTCGCCGTGCTCATCGTACAGCCAGGAGCCCTTGGCCTTGGAGAAAAGTACCGGGAAGCTGCGAGCATAGCTCTGCACTTCGGACTCAATGCGGTCAAATACGTCGGTGTCTGCCTTGGTAGTCATAAGGGTCTCCCTGTCTGTTCTGTGATCAATCAATTCAGTGATTCAGTGTGTCGTTAACCGGAGTGAGGTTGAACGGGCCAATGCGCAGCAGGTGTTCATCCTTGTGGGCGCCGGAGAAATGAATGCGGCTGTCAAACAGGATGAAGGTCTCGGTGCGATAGCGACGCTTGTCAGCGAAGCGACGGAACAATGCCCAGGAGGCGTCGTTATCCGGCGTGATGGTGGTGTCGATGTACTGGACATTCTGGCACTCGTCGCGATCCAGCAGTTCCGCCAGCATCCGCGAGGCAAGGCCCAGGCCTCGAGCTTTCTCGTCGACGGCGACCTGCCAGACAAACAGGGTGCTCTGCTGCTTTGGCGGAATATAGGCGGAAATGAATCCGACCAGCTTTCCGTCCAGTTCGGCGGCGACACAGGTGTCGGCAAAATGGGTGCATTGCAGCAGGTTGCAGTACAGCGAGTTTTCATCAAGAGGTTTGCAACGCTTTACCAGTGCATGCAGTTTGGCGCCATCCTCGCCGTCTGGCTTGCGCAGGGTAACGTTGGTATCGGGTCGGGCCTGATGATTAGTGCCAGCGCCCGGGGCGGCTGTGTCTGCGAACATGGAATGGGTCTCCTTTTTTGGCCGTTGCTTAACGGCGAGCGGCGCGGCCGCCGCGTTGTCCTCCGGAAGGAAGGGTTGTGTCGGCCAGCGACTGGCCGCGATCAATGGCGCCAACATCCAGCACCGGTGAAGCATCAATGTCATCTGCATCCATCATCGAGGCGATCCGTTCGACCGCGCTGATGATTTGCGACTGCTCCCAGTCCTGCAGCGCGGTAAAGCGGCGGACGAAGGTTTCCTGGAGCGGCTCCGGCGCATCAGCGATCAGCGCCCGGCCGGCATTGGTGAGCCGGGCATAGACCCGGCGCTTGTCGGTTGAGCCGCGCTCACGAACCACCAGGCCGCGGCTCTCCAGCCGGTCGAGAATGGTTGTGATCGTGGCCTGGCTGAGCGATACCTGAGTGGCAATGTCGCCCATGGTCATCTCGTCGTGACCGCCAATAGCCTGAAGAATCAGCAGCTGCGGGGCTGTAAGCCCGGACTCCCGGCTGAGACGGCGGGAATACAGGTCGGTGGCGCGGATGATCCGGCGCAGGGCAATCAGCACGTCGTCGTGTCGGGCCATCGGGATTCGTCCCGCTCCTTTGATATGTGAGTAATAAGCGTGCGCATAAACTGTGCCTCGCTATCGGTGTCGCTCGAAATATATTCCTATCTATATGAAATATAAGAATATAATTGAGTGCGCGACGGTAAGTGAGCGTGCACCATACCAGCCAATAGCTTAGATGTCAAAATATCAGGGTCCAAAGTAGTTTCGTGTAGCGGCTTCATGCACGGTGAAATGAAGCCGATAGGAGCAAGCTATATGGAGCAGAGCCAAACCCACATGGCACTTCCGTCTATTCGGGCGGCCTTATCTGCTAGACTTGCCACCCCCCGAAAGACGGGTGGCGCCGCTAATCTCTGGCGTTGCCCATGTCCCGGCCAACGGAGACTTCGATGAAAAGCCAACAAGGCGCGGTCACCAAAGTAATGCCTGATATCGCCAGTACGGCGACGCGGCATATCAACAGCACCCTGGACTGGGTCGGCATGAGTGAAATCCACTTGCCGGCCCGGCTCAGCGATACGCTGGCAGGTGAGCGGCCGATCAGTACATCCATTCAGGCCTATGTGAATCTGCAGGACCCCAAGGCCCGCGGTATCCATATGTCCCGGCTATACCTGACTCTGGAGGAAACCTTTGCGGACTGTTCGGTCAGCGCCGCCTCTATCGGCAAGCTGCTGGGCACATTTCTGCATACCCATGAAGGGCTGAGCAGCAAGGCATTTGTCCAGCTGGATTTTGAATATTCCATGCGTCGCCAGTCGCTGAAGAGTAATTACTTCGGCTGGAAGAGCTACCCGGTAAGCATCTGTGGCACCCTGTCAGAAGACGAGTTGCGTATTGAGCTGTCGGTGGAAGTGCCTTATTCGTCGACCTGTCCGTGTTCGGCGGCGTTGGCGCGGCAGCTGATTCAGGATGCGTTCCGCAATCAGTTTGGCGACGTCGGCACCATCCCGGCGGAGCAGGTGGCGGAGTGGCTGGGTACCGAAAAAGGTATTGTCGCCACACCGCACAGCCAGCGTTCGGTGGCGCAGGTGCGTGTGTTGCTGGATCACACTGAAGAGTCGGGCTTTCCGATCACGGCATTGATTGATGCGATCGAAGGAGCGCTGAAGACGCCGGTGCAAACTGCGGTTAAACGTGAGGATGAGCAGGAGTTTGCCCGTCTTAACGGCCAGAATCTGATGTTCTGCGAAGATGCAGCGCGGCGCTTGCAGCAGGCGCTGGAGCCGCAGGCTCTATACAAGGACTTCTGGCTGCGCGTCAATCATCTGGAGAGTCTGCATGCGCACAACGCGGTGGCAATTGTCACCAAGAATGTGGCCGGTGGTTATCTGCCGATTCCCTGAAACAGGATAAAAAATCAGGCATAAAAAGCCCGGCCAGAGAGCCGGGTTTTTTATGCCTGCGGCGTGTCAGAAGCGAGCGCCAATACCCAGGCTGAAGTTACTTACCTCTGCTTCGCTGCGGTCTGCTGCGCGCAGGTATTCAATACTGAGAAAAATATCCTGATTGATGCTGTAGTCGGCGCCAAGTCCAAGGGAGAGGTCGTTGTAGTTTTCCCCGCCACCATTCTGGCTGGTTTCAATGCGGCTGGCGCCAATCAGGCCATAGGGACGAAACGGCAGACGTGCCGGAAACTGCCCGCGCAGATAAGCTCCGAAGTAGCGGTCCAGCTCATAGCGCACGCCGCCATTGTTTTCCCGGCCGAAGCCCATACCGATGCGGAATTCACCCGCCAGAGTGGCTTCAGCGTTGAGTGCGGCGCCAAAGCGGAATTGCACCGCGCTGACGTCAGCACTACCGCTGATGTTCTTCGGGTCAATGTGGCTGATAACGCCGTCGACAGCAGCAAAGCCGGCAGCGATAGCATGCAGGGGGGCAAGACTCAGCAGCATCATCAGGGTCAGTCGTTTCATCGCTGTCTCCGGTTCTCGTATCAAGGCCCGGATTGTAGCGGATGTTTCCCGGATTTACCTCGCGTCGCCAGTATTAACGCCGAGATTGCCAGTGTGATCACAGTGATCGGGCCACTTGACAGGTCGCTGCCAAGACTCAGTAGCAGTCCGGTCGTGATGCCCGCAAGTCCGGTTAGCATGCCTCGTCGTATCGCCTTTGCGGTAGTCAGCCCACGGCAGGCAAGCGCAGGAAATATCAGGCAGGCAAACACCAGATAGATGCCGACAGCCTGAACAGAGGCAGTCACTGTGATCGCCAGTGGCAGGTAGAACGACAACAGTTCTCCGCGGCCGAAGCGCAGCAGTAAAAGACAGCTGATTGCGCTGATGCCAAGCCAGATAAGTTGCATAGTGGTGACCCACAGCATCTGCCCGGACAGTGCGGCATGAAGGTTGTCACCTCCGTGTGGATCATGGCTGACCAGCAGAATCGCCAGCGAGGCAAGCAGGACAAAACTGCCACCAATCAGAGCCTCCTGAATGTCAGCGAAGCGGCGTGCCAGAAAATGCAGGATGCAAACCATGAGCAGTGCGGCAGTCAGTGCGCCGGCCTGTTGCCAGACCGGGTCGTTGTTCTTGAGCAGCAACTGACCGCCGAGCGCGCCGGTGGCGGCAGCCTGGGCAACGGCAAGGTCAATGAAGATGATGCCTCTTTTTAGTACCTGACGCCCCAGCGGCACATGGGTTAGCAACACCAGCACGCCGGCGAGGAATGCCGGCCAAAGAATTGTCAGGCTATTTGTGATGCTCATAAGCACTGGGCCTGATGCTTGTTGAGTGCGTTAACCAGTTCTTCAAATAGCATGAACAGTGAGTCCTCGTGGCTGTACGGTAGCAATACGGCACAAGCGCCTGAACGCTGGGCCAGCCAGCGCGCACCCTGATCCCCATTGAAAGTGGTATACAGAATCATTTTTACATCGTGTTGCTGTACCTCCTTCAGGATATGGCTCAGATGCCCCGGGGTTGGCGGCAAACCGGGCTTCGGCTCCATTTCGGCAACCGCGGTCATGCCCAGCCAGTCGAGCAGGTAGCTGAACGAGCGATGGTGAACAACAACCTTTGTGCCGCGCAAGCCCGCGCTGCGTGATTCCCAGTCGTCGATGGCTGCGTTCCAGCGATTCAGGAAATCACTCAGATTTTCTTGATAAAGAGCTGTGCCCTCCGTGTCCAGTTCTGCCAGCCTTGCGGCGAGCTGCTCGGCAACGGGGATGATGCGGCGCGGATCGAGATGCATATGCGGATTGCCGTCGGCATGGATATCGCCATGTGATCTGTCCAGCTCTGTCGGCTTCTCAAGTAACGGCACCAGATCGGCGGCATACAGCACGCCGGTTGCTTTGTGTATGCGTGGATTGGCGGAGCGTGACAGCAGCACCGGCAGCCAGCCGACTTCGAGTTCGGCGCCGGTGCAGAACACCAGATCTGCATTGCGTGCGGCGCTGATCAGGCTAGGTCTGGCTTGCACTTTGTGCGGGTCCTGATCGGCACTGATAGCGGTGCTGATGCTGACCCTGTCTGCGCCAATCTCGCGAGCCAGTAATGCCCATTCCGGTTCGCAGGTAAAAATGTTCAGTTTGGCGATGCTCGTCGATGACATGGTCAACAATGTCATGGCCGCCAGACACTTCAGTGTTTTCATTTCGCCTCCCGGCAACGGAGCGGCAAGCCGCCCCGGATCAGGTTCAGAACGTATGGGCGCCGTGGGCACCCAGGCTCAGGTTGTACTGCAGCATGATCTGGTTGAATTCCTCGCGGCCATCTTCCGTGCTGATGTCATTGCGATTGACCTGCAAGCGCAGGCGCGAGAACTCGGTGGGCAGCCAGGTCAGTGCGGCGCTGTGCTGGCGTGAAATACCGATATCTTCGCGGGTGCCGTGTTCCACCAGTTCGCCATTAATACCGGCGGCAGCCGAGCGCACACCGATCTGCCAGCGCTGGGCAAATCCCCAGTTGGCAGAGGCATAGGCGGCGCGCTGATTAAGCGATACCGGGATACCGATCTCGAGCGGATCGGTGTGATAGGTGGCGGTCTGATCAGAATCGATCTCGAATACCTCGGCCTGAATGTTGAAGCTGCCCTTGCCATAGGCGCCGGTGGCGAAGCGCTTGTACACGGCTTGCACTCCGTACAGTGCCGCGCTGCCTTCGCTGATAAAAGCTTCGGCACCTTCTTCATGGAATGCCTGCTGGCTGTCATGGCGCGCTGCCGAGATACCGAACTGCAATGCCTGACGGGTGCCCATATCCGGAGCAATGCGCACATAGCTGGTGACCAGGCGCGGACCTTTACGCAGCGGCAGGCCGAGATCGTCTTCGTCAACCTCGGGATCGCCATTGGGGATCAGAAACTCCTGGTTAATTTCTTCGGCGAGTTCATCTGCATCAAGCTCACTACCAAATCGCTCCAGCTCACTGCCCTGCAGCAACTCAACGCCGACTTGAACGAAGGTCGTGGTCGGTGCCAGCCAGCTCAGCTGCACGCCGGTATCACGCAGGCCGTGATCGCCAAACAGGCTCAGATAAGCCAGATTCTGATCGGCAAAATCCCAGCTGTGGACATGCTTTTCGTTGTGATAGCCGATGGCGCTGAGAAACTTGCCGCCCTTCAGGGTCAGGCCGGCAGGCAATGAACGGGTCTGGAACCAGGCTTCCTCAATCTCCACTTCGCCATCCGCCAGTGCAGCGGTGACCACGGCGTCGAAGTAGCTGTCGACCGAGCCGGACAGGGTCAGCTCAAGTTCGCGCAGGTTGAAGCCCTGGCCGAGGCCGTCATGCTCGTGTTCTTCGTGAGCGTGGCTGTGCAGGGCGCTGCTGTGTTGGTCGAGGATTTCCATGCCGCTGCCGTCGACACTGTCATGGTAGTAGAGGCCGTCAAGAATCACCGACATGGCCGGGTTAAAGCTGCGAAGGTCGCGCTCGGCGCTGGCGGTTGCAGATAAAAAAGTGCCGCTCGCCAGCATGGCAAGCAGGGCAAGACGCTTGTTCATAAAACGCTCCAGAAAAACAGAATGAATTGTCGGGTAAAACCGGAACTCAGCTGTGGAGCGGCGGCCCGCGGGCCTGATAGGAAGTGTGGGCGAGGGAATGATACTGCAGCAGAACGGCCAGGTAAGGCAGTGCGGCTGATGGCGCCAGCGCCGGGCAGGAGGTGCTACCCGGCAGGGCCGCGCCATGGCCGTTGATGCCCAGTGCACAGGGTTCGCCGCTGATATGGCTCGGGACGGTGCTGTCTGGCTGGCTATCAGTGGCGACTACGTGGTTGTTGATGCCGATATGATAGGGCAAGTGCCAGGCCAGCAGCAGCTGCGCCAGCAACAGCAGGCTGGTCAGCAGGATTGATGTTGAGCGCTGGCGGGAATGGCTCATTGCGGCTTGTCGTGACTGCGATTGCTGCAGGAACAGGATTCCGGCACCGGGTCCATGCCGCCCGGATGCCAGGGATGGCAACGGCCGATGCGGCGCAGTGCCAGCCAGCTGCCGCGCACAGCGCCATGGCGCTCAATGGCTTCAGCAGCGTAGTGCGAACAGGTTGGATAGAAACGGCACTGGTTGCCCACCCAGGGACTGAGCAGGAACTGGTAGGCGCGAATAATGGCCAGCAGCAGGCGTTTCATCGTCTCTCAAGGTCAATGTTTGCGGCCAAGGATAAGCTGCTTTTTTCTCAGGTGCGAGACCAGCGGGTGCCCTCGCGGGTGTCTTCCAGCACGATCCCGGCGGCCAGCAGCTGGTCGCGGATGGCGTCGGAGCGGGCGAAGTCGCGGGCTTTTTTGGCGGCGTTACGTTCGGCAATCAGGCCGTCGATCTGTTCACTGCTCATGCCGTCGCTGCTGCCCTTGTTCTGGAACCAGTCGGCCGGCTCCTGCTGCAACAGGCCGAGCAGTTCAGCGGCGGCGAGCAGTTCGGCCTTGAGTTGCGGCTTGTCGGCGGGCTCGGCCTTGTTCAGCTGGGCGGCAATGGCATGCAGGGCACTGATAGCACCGGCGCTGTTCAGGTCATCCAGCAGCGCCAGCAGCACCGGGTGATCAGCCGGCAGCTGGTAATCCGGCTGGGCGGCCACCTGCTCGCCGCGACCGAGCAGGGCGTAGTACAGCGAATCCAGCGTTTGCTCGGCCTGCTTGAGCACGTCCTCACTGAAATTCAAGGGCGAACGGTAGTGCGAAGACAGCAGGGCAAAGCGCAGCACTTCACCGCGGTAATGCTTGAGCAGTTCGCGCACCAGACGGAAGTTGCCGAGGGATTTCGACATCTTCTCGCCATCGATATTGATATAGCCGTTGTGCATCCAGTAACGGACATAGTCGGTATCGTGGGCACAGCAGCCCTGGGCGATTTCGTTTTCGTGGTGCGGGAAAATCAGATCCTGACCACCGCCGTGAATATCGATCACCTTGCCCAGATGACGGCTGATCATTGCCGAGCATTCGATATGCCAGCCCGGTCGGCCACGGCCCCACGGTGAATCCCAGCCGGGCTGGTCATCACTGCTCGGTTTCCATAGCACGAAATCACCTGGATATTTCTTGTACGGCGCCACTTCGACGCGGGCGCCGGCAATCATGTCATCCAGAGAACGCTTGGACAGGCGTCCGTAGTTCGGCATGGATTCCACGGCAAACAGCACGTGGCCTTCGGCGGCGTAGGCATGGCCTTTGCGAATCAGGGTTTCGATCATCGTGATCATGTCAGCCACATGATCGGTAGCGAACGGGACGATATCCGGCGGCAGAGCGTTCAGTGCCGCCATATCTTCGGCATAGGCGGCGCTGAAGCGATCGGTAATGGCGCTGATCGGTTCGCCAATATCGCGGGCGGCATTGATGATCTTGTCATCGATATCGGTGATATTGCGGGCATAGACCACATGCTCTGCGCCGTAAAGACGACGCAGCAGCCGGAACAGCAGGTCAAACACCACCACCGGGCGGGCATTGCCGATATGCACATAGTTGTACACGGTCGGGCCACACACATACATGGTCACCCGGTTCGGATCGAGCGGGGTGAAGACTTCCTTCTTGCCGGACAGGGTGTTGTGAATCTGCAGGGACATTATTTTTTACCGTAGAGCTGATCCGGGCTGATCAGCGGGGATTTATCCAGTTCTACTTTGTCGCCGTCGACGCGCCAGAAGAAACAGTCGCGCCGGCCGGTGTGGCAGGCCGGGCCAGTCTGGTCGACATCCAGCAACAGGGTGTCGCCGTCGCAATCGATGCGCAGGCTTTTCAGAATCTGGGTCTGACCGGAGGATTCGCCCTTGCGCCACAGGCCGCCACGGGAGCGCGAGTAATAACACACTCGACCGGTGGCCAGCGTTTCATCGATGGCGGCGCGGTTCATCCACGCCATCATTAACACCTCGCCGCTGTCATGCTGGCGGGCGATCGCCGGCACCAGACCGGCATCGTTGTAGCGCAGGTTATCCAGCGCCGTGTTAAGGGCGACGCGGAAGCCGCTGGCTTGCTGCTCGTTGTCCTTGAACATGGCGCGGTCCTGTCGGTTAGCGTGGCATCCGGGTCTGGTCCTTCAACAGCGCAATGGCTGCTGCCAGTGCCATGACCTCGGTGTCCTGGCTGCCAAGGCGACGAATGGCCACCTGGCCCTCTGCGGCTTCCTTCTCGCCCAGCACCAGAATCACCGGCACTTTGGATCTGGAGTGCTCGCGCACCTTGTAGCCGATTTTTTCGTTGCGCAGATCCAGCTCGTTGATCACGCCGGCATCGGTCAGTGCCTGTGACACCTTGCTGGCATAGTCGTCCACCGCATTGGTAATGGTGGCGACGACCACCGGCAGCGGCGACAGCCACAGCGGCAGATAACCGGCGGTGGACTCGATCACGATACCAAGGAAGCGCTCCAGCGAGCCGAGCACGGCGCGGTGCAACATCACCGGGCGATGGCGTGCGGAGTCCTCGCCCACGTATTCGGCATCAAGGCGTTCCGGCAGGACGAAATCGACCTGCAAGGTGCCGCACTGCCAGTCACGACCGATCGCATCGCGCAGCTGGAATTCGAGTTTCGGGCCGTAGAATGCGCCTTCGCCCGGATTCAGTTTGTACTCCAGACCAACGCTTTCTACTGCGGCTTTCAAGGCGGCTTCAGCGCGGTCCCAGGTTTCGTCAGAGCCGGCGCGGTTTTGCGGACGATCCGAGAACATCACCTTGATCTCGGTAAAGCCGAAGTCGGTATACACCTCGCGCAGCATCTTGATAAAGGCTGCGGTTTCTTCGTTGATCTGCGCCTCGGTGCAGAAAATATGGGCATCATCCTGGCCGAAAGTACGCGCCCGCATCAGGCCGTGCAGGGCGCCGTGGGCTTCGTTGCGGAACAGGGTGGTGAACTCGCCGAGACGAATCGGCAGGTCGCGGTAGCTCTTCAGACCCTGATTGAAAATCTGCACATGGCCGGGGCAGTTCATCGGCTTGATGGCCATATCGCGGTGGTCATGGGTGCAGACGGTGAACATATCGTCGCCGTATTTATCCCAGTGGCCGGACTGTTCCCACAGCTTGCGGTCCATCATCTGCGGAGTATTCACTTCCTGATAGCCGTTGCGCTCCATCTTGCCGCGGATGTAGTTTTCCAGGGTGCGGCGCAGGCGCCAGCCCTTCGGATGCCAGAACATGCTGCCCACCGCTTCTTCCTGCTGATGGAACAGGCCCATCTCGCGGCCGAGCTTGCGGTGGTCACGCTTTTCCGCTTCCTCGATCTGCTTGAGGTGAGCATTCAGCTCATCCTTGTTACGCCAGGCGGTGCCATAGATGCGCTGCAGCTGCGGGTTATTGCTGTCGCCACGCCAGTAGGCGCCGGCCACCTTGGTCAGCTTGAAGCCGTCGCCGAGCTTGCTGGTGCCGGGCAGGTGCGGGCCGCGGCACAGGTCGATGAAGTTGCCCTGGCGGTACAGGCTGACTTCCTGATCTGCCGGCAGATCACGGATGATCTCGGCCTTGAAGGTTTCGCCCTGCTTGAGGAAGAACTCGACCGCTTCGTTGCGATCCCAGACCTCGCGGCGGATGTCCTCATTGCGTTTGACGATCTCGTGCATGCGCTTCTCGATCGCCTTGAGGTCCTCCGGGGTGAAGGGCTGCTGGCGATGGAAGTCGTAGTAGAAGCCGTTCTCGATGGTCGGGCCGATGGTCACCTGGGTGCCGGGGAACAGCTCCTGTACCGCCTCGGCCATGATGTGGGCGGCGTCGTGGCGGATCAGTTCCAGCCCGTCCTCGTCCTCACGGGTAATAATCTGCACGGTGGTGCCGGCGGGCAGTGGCAGGTAGACATCCTTGAGGGTGCCATCGACCTTCACGGCCAGGGCCTGTTTGGCCAGTTTCTTGTTGATACGGTCAGCCAGTTCCAGTCCGGTAACCGGTTGATCAAAGGCCATCTCTGCCCCGTCGGGCAGGCGGTAGGAGACGCTCATGGGATTGCTTCGCGACAGGTTGCTACAGAACCGCAGAAGTCTAGCCGGATTCCGCCGCCAGCGCATCCCGGGCCGGTGGCAGACCCCTCTCACAGCACCTCACTCGGGAGCTGTGCTATCTTCCCGCTATGACAGCCCTAACCATAGCCCGCGGACGCAGCAGCGATGGATGATCCCTCAGAAATCTCACTGTTTCACTACCAGCGCCTGGTCACAGTGGCCCAGCGCATTACCGCCCAGCATGATATTGCCCGGCTCTGCGAGACAGTGCTGGAGGAGGCTCGGCAGCTGACGCTGGCGGATGGCGGCACGCTCTACATGGTGGAGGGGCATGGTGCCACCGCGAGACTGGAATTTGCCATTGTTCGCAACCGCAGCCTGAACATCCGTCTTGGTGGCTCCAGTGGTGGCAGCATCCATTACCCGGCGATCCCGATGTACCGTAATGGGGTCGGCAATCACCGGAATGTTGCCAGCCATACCGGCCTGACCGGCAAGATGATCAATATCGCCGATGCTTATGACGTTAAGGAATTTGATTTCTCCGGAACCCGAGCCTTCGACAAGCAGTTTGGCTATCACACCCGCTCCGTGCTGACGATTCCCTTGATGACGGAATTCGGGGAACTGGTGGCGGTGCTGCAGTTGCTTAATGCCACCGATGAGCACAGCGGTGAGGTAATTCCATTCAGTCAGAAACTGGAGCCGGTGATCTCGGTGCTGGCCAGCTTTGCCGCCATCGCCATTCAGCAGCAACGGGCCATGCATGATCAGAAAGAGTTGCTGGTGGCGCTGTCCGGAGAGCCGAATACCGGCCGTTTGCTGGAGCGGATACTCAGCGAAGCGCAGGCCATGACCTATGCAGATGGCGGCTCGCTGTATCTGTTTCGTGACGACAACGACCAGCCGCGGCTGGAGTTTGCGCTGGTTCGCAATGACAGCCTGAAGATCAACCAGGGTGGCTCCAGTGGCAACGACATCAGCCTGCCGCCGGTGCCGCTGCGAGACCAGAACGGCCAGGACAATCATCACCACGTTGCCGCACACGTTGCCATCTCCGGCCAGCTGGTCAATATCGCGGATGCGTATCGCTCCGAGCAGTTCGATTTTTCCGGCACCAAGGCGTTTGATGAGCGGCACGGCTATCGCTCGGTGTCGTTCCTTACTATTCCGTTGTTGAATCATTTGAATGAAGTCATAGGTGTGCTGCAGCTGGTTAATGCACGGCATCCGCAAAGCCGGGAGATTATTCCCTTCTCCGAGCATATCGAGCCATTGGTCAGGGCGCTGTCCAGTTATGCGGCTATTGCCCTGAACAATCTGATTCTGGTGCAGGAGCTGAAGAACCTTCTGGATGCATTTATCAAGGTGATCGCACAGGCGATCGATGCAAAAAGCCCGCACACTTCTGGCCACTGTCAGCGTGTGCCACTGCTGACCGAGCTGATCGCCAGAGCCGCCTGTGAGGACAAAACCACCTTCCGCGATTTCAATCTGGATGAAGATGGCTGGTACGAACTGCATGTCGCGGCCTGGATGCACGATTGCGGCAAGCTGTCGACGCCGGATTCGGTGCTCGACAAATCGACCAAGTTGCATACGCTTTGTGACCGTATCGACGCGGTCCGGACCCGCTTCGCCGCGTTGAAAAGCCAGCGCGAGCGTGACGCACTGCTGGCTATTCTGGCCGAGCCTGAGCGCCGGGCTGAACTGGAACAGGCGATGCAGCAGGAGCTGAGCGCGCTGGACGAAGAGCTGGCCTTTATTGAAACCGCCAACAAGGGCGGTGAATTTATGGCCGAGGAACGCAAACAGCGGGTACGTGATATTGCCGCGAGGCAGTGGCGAGATGCTCGCGGAGAGTTACAGCCACTGCTGAGCGAGGATGAGGTTTACAATCTCTGCATCGAGCGCGGCACCCTGACCCATGAAGAGCGGCAGATCATCAACAATCATATGCAAGTCACCATCGACATGCTGGAGTCGTTGCCGTTCCCGCGCAAACTGCGTCGAGTGCCGGAGTATGCTGGCGGCCATCATGAGAAGATGGATGGCACCGGTTTTCCGCGCGGGTTAAAACGCGAGCAGATGTCGTGGCCGGCCAGAATGATGGCGATCGCCGATATATTCGAGGCATTGACTGCCAAGGATCGGCCATACAAGGAACCGATGAAAATTTCACAGGCACTTTCTATCATGCAAAAAATGCGTGATGGAAATCATATTGACCCGGATTTGTATGAACTCTTTATTCGCAGCCGGGTCTGGGAGCAGTATGCGAAACAGGTTCTTGATCCGGTGCAGCTTGATATTCAGGACACGGCTGCTTATTGCTAGTGCGTTTTTTCTGCTCAGTCCGTTGCTATCGGCCGAGCTGTTGTCTTTGCGCGGAGACCCGGCGCCTGGCGCACTGATGATCGGCCAGTCAATACCGGGTGCCCGTGTGTGGCTGAATGAAAAGCCATTAAGGGTCAGCCAGTCCGGGCACTTCCTGTTTGGTTTTGGTCGAGATGAGAGCGGTGAGCGCCTGCTGCGCATTGAGGCTGATGGCCGTCAGTTGGAGCGGCTGATTATTTTGACGCCACGGCAATGGAATATCCAGCGCGTCGAGGGCGTGCCTGCTCGCACGGTCACCCCGCCACCAGAGCAGCTGGAGCGGATTCGTGCCGAAGCGGCGCTGGTTCGAAAAGCACGGCAATCTGATTCAGATATGGAGTTCTTCCACCATGACTTTGTCTGGCCAGCCAGCGGCCGAATCAGTGGCGTATATGGCAGTCAGCGATTCTATAACGGCAAACCCGGTAATCCACATCTTGGCGTTGATATTGCTGCGCCAACCGGTAGCCCGGTAATCGCTCCGGCCGCAGGTGTTGTCACGCTGGTGCATGATGACATGTTCTATTCTGGTGGCACGCTGGTGGTTGACCATGGCTTTGGTCTGTCATCAACCTTTATTCATTTGCACAAAGTGCTGGTGAAGGAAGGGCAAAAAATCAAGCAGGGTGATCTGATAGCAGAAATCGGAGCATCCGGTCGTGCCACCGGGCCGCACCTTGACTGGCGCATGAACTGGTATCAGGAACGGCTTGATCCACAATGGTTTATGGGTGCCATGGACGTCGGGCAGGTCAAAGCAGGTGCCCCCTGACGTGCATTACATTGGCTGCAGGGTGCCTGCTTCATCAATCATGACGACCCGGTTCCTGCCAAGGCGTTTGGCTTCGTAGAGCGCCTCGTCAGCCAGGTGAATCAGATCAGCACATTGAATAATTCCGGGTCGCCAGGCGGCAACTCCGGCACTGATCGTGATGACATTGCTACAGCGTGATGCACGATGCTCAATGCCCTGCTTCTCTATGCGATCTCGCACGCGTTCGGCAAATATCAGTGCATCATTCAGGCGAACCCGGTTCAGCACGACCAGAAATTCTTCACCACCGTAGCGAGCGATGAAATCGGATTCGCTCTGGATCATGGATTGGACAACCATGGATACGGTGCGGAGGCAGTCATCACCGGCAAGATGTCCATAGTTGTCGTTGTACTGCTTGAAGAAATCAATATCAAACAGCAGGACAAACAGATTTCCTTGCCGCGGTGTTTGCTGCTTCTGCTGATGGATCAGGCGCCCCAGCCGATCTTCCAGGCCGCGCCGATTGACGGTGCCCGTGAGTGCATCTTCGCTGGCCTGACTCTCCAGAACTATATTGGCAGAGTGCAGTTCGTTGCGGTGCATGGCCAGCACCCGTTCAGCCAGATAATACTGACGTTGCAGCCTTTCGAAATTGTATTGGCCGTAGAGGCTGAGTATGCCTCCGGCCATGACAAAAAAGAATAGCATCAACGCTTCGGCGCTGCTCAGGGGGCTGAAGGCGAGCATGGAAATCAGCATCACCAGCAGAATAATTGCGCTGGTCATCAGCGCCCAGCGCAGAGTGATGCGAAACAGAGTGCCCATCAGCAGGATGGCCAGCAAGTTGAACAGGTAGTAACTGTAATAAAGCTCGTGATCGACTGTCGCGCCCAGATAATTATTCGACAGCGACACAACCAGTGCGGTAAGGCAAACCGCCGGTTGCAGCAAGTGATCGGGTCGGCCGGGGGCCGCTGCCCACCAGGCGAAGCTGGCGGCCATGATGGCCAGTAATCTGGCTCTCCAGCTATGCATGGCGCTGTCGGGGTCAATCAACATCTCGACCATACTGCCGCCCAGCAGCAGGATGACGACGATAATAAAAGATGATCGGATAAGCGTTCTGGACAGGCCAAGTAAATAAATACGGAAGGAGTGTTCCAGTTGGGCGGGCAGGCCTAAATGCCAGGGCAGACGTATGTCTGAGCCGTCCGGGAGGGGGCGATCGGAGAAATGGCGCTTATCGGCGTTCATTGCACTTTCCTTATGCAAACTGATTTGTCGTTGCGGTCGCCGGGGCCGGTTGCCAATTTATAACATCATTATGCCATTGCATGCCACATGCCCTTGTCTGTCGCGAGCCTTTTCGGGGGTAATGGAGGAGGGGGCTTTCCGATATCTCGAAAATATCCATATGATTCTTCCGTGATATCTAAATGATTTTAAAATTGCTTCTCTATGGAATCAATTGCGTCCTTTATCGGCAAATCACGGATAAATTGTCTGGTGATGGTGCCACATTATCCGCTGTGAAGATGCCTGATTCTTCACTGAATCAATCAACCAGCGGAGATTTCATCATGACTTTTTCAGTATCGGTACGACCAGGCTCAGACAGCATTTCGTCCATTCAGCAACTTCTCGGCCAAAGGATGAATGCGTTTCGCGTTGATCGCTGGCAGACCGAATGGAAAGGCAGGCATATCATGCGCGGTGTTTCTCCCGGGAAGGGCTCAGTGCGGCTGATCAGCAACGATTATCTCGCCATCGCCAATCATCCGGAGATTGTTCAGGCCCAGGTCGATGCCCTCAGGGAAACCGGTGACAGCGTATTGATGTCCGGTGTCTTTCTTCATGGCGATACACCTCAGAGCAGCCTGGAAAGCCGGTTTGCCAAATGGACCGGCATGCCGGAGGCGATTCTGTCCCAGTCCGGTTATGCTGCCAACGTCGGTTTGTTGCAATCTATCGCCGGCCCGGGTGTGCCTGTATATATCGATATGCATGCCCATGCATCTCTGTGGGAAGGCATCCTGAGTGCCGGGGCAGAAGCACATGCCTGGCGGCACAATGATGTGGCGCATTTGCGCAGGCAGCTGTCGGCGCATGGGGCCGGCGTAGTTTGCGTGGACTCCGTTTACAGCACCAACGGCAGCGTCTGCAAGCTTCGCGAAATCATTGCGCTTGCCCGCTCGATGGGCTGCATGGTGATTGTCGATGAGTCGCATTCATTGGGCACCCATGGACCGCAGGGCGCTGGCCTTGTCGCGCAGCTGGGGCTGACCAGTCAGGTTGATTTTATTACCGCAAGTCTGGCGAAGGCATTTGCCGGAAGGGCCGGGCTGGTGCTGTGCCCCGAAGGTTTCAGTGACTACTTCTGGTTCACTGCCCGGCCGGCCATATTCAGCTCTTGTTTGCTGCCGCATGAATTGGCAGCGCTGGACAAGACGCTGGATATCGTCATCCGCGATGACTGGCGTCGTGTAGCCGTTCAGAAAAATGCCGATATGGTGCGTCAGGGGCTGGCTGATCTGGGTTATAACGTCGAGACGAGCCAGTCGCAGATTATCGCCCTTGAAGCCGGTCTTGAGTACGACACATTGAGATTGCGAGAAGCACTGGAGGAACAGGATATCTTCGGTTCGGTGTTCTGTGCGCCCGCAACACCCAAAAAGCGCTCACTGGTTAGAATGAGTATGAATGCAACGCTGACGGTTGAAGATATTGAGAAAGTACTGCATGGCTGTGAGGCTATTCGCGATCAGGTTGGCATGTGGGCCTGGCCTTCCACCCGCCGCCGCGAAAACAGTGCCAGATCAATCGTAGGGTTGCGATCAGTCAGCGGGTCGTAGTGGCTGGCTGTGACGACGGGAGGTATTCGCCTGCCCTTGCTTCATCAGGGTCAGGCTGTAGCATCCAGTTGAGCGAGATAGGATGCGTAACTTGCCTGCTGTCCATCGTACTCGATGTCAGCAGGCGGGTTTTCTACCAATGCGTACAGCCAGGACTTTCGCCCGGAAATCTTTTTTGCAGGGTGAATGTATTCGTGCCAGTCAAAATCACCCGGCTCATCCAGATCTTCCGGAGATGCCCACAACCAGATAACCGCCTGTTTGCTCTTTAGGCGACTAACTATATCTGCAGGTGGATCGAATTTTCGAATAGAGAAAAGCTGCTCATCTGCCTGATTTTCACTGAATACAACCAGCCGATAAAGCTGACCATCATGAGTCACCAACAGGAACCCGTTCGGATCCTCTACATAGTAATACTCGACAATGTGCTTTGTCCCGATCATTGCATGGAACATGGCAATGAATTCCGGGTCGCGAATGAACTCCGGAGATTTCAGGGAAAGCGTATTCTGGACCATTGAAGAGATGTCTTCGAAGTACCTTCTTTGAAGCTCGGAAATGGTCTGATTGATCTTCTTCTCTATTTCGGGGTCGCTCTTGGTCAGGAACCTGTCTATCAGGCCATCATTGAACGCCCTGACAGCAACTTTCTCATCGCCGACGCCGGTGAGCAGGATTTTCTTGATTCTCCGATTCTGAATCTGCGCGCAGAACTTGAGGCCGTTCATCTCCGGCATGTCGTAATCGACGACGACTACCGAGATGTCACGGAAACGATCCGGGTTGCTGATCTCCTGCTCAATGAGAGCCAGATCCAGCCGGATCGCCCCCTCGGCGCCATGCTGTCGGCCGAGCAATGAAAAGCAGCGCTGATCCAGAGGCACGGCCGGTCCGCTGTTATTAATGAATTCGATCGCGATACTGGTACTGGAGAAACAGCGGAATGCAAGCTGCTCCGGGAGCATTAGCGTGAAGCTGCTCAGGAAGCGTTGATTGTCATCGACAAAAACAACGGTCGATGGATGGTAGTACGGCAAAATCGACTTTGTTGTCATGGCTCATCTTTGGGGAAAGTCAGAATAAACTCGGCATATTCGCCGACCACAGAGCGGCACAAAATGCCCCCGCCCATACTCTCCATCGCTTTTTTGCAGAAGGAAAGGCCTACACCCGATCCCTCTTCGATGGATTTCGAGCTATAGAAATGCTCAAACAAATGACGCTGGTCAGTGGTTGATATCCCCATGCCTGTATCGCGGACAATGATCTGATTCTCAACCCTGTTGCTAACGACGCTGATTGTGATACTACCCTTTCCAGCCTTCAGCACGCTGTGAAGAGCGTTCTTGAGAAGGTTGAAAAGGGCATGGGTTATCAGCAGTGCTGAGCCGCAGTAGGTAAAATCGGTGTTGGCATCGACCGATACCAGCGCGTGCTCGTGGTCTGATTTGAACGGATAGCGCGCCATTGCTGCGGCGATAGTGGCCCGAGCGGAATGCCGCCCCTGATCATCTGCTTTCAGGGATGCTTGTCCCGCGCTTAGCAGAAGCATGTCTATGATGACGTTGGAGTAATCAATTTCCTCATCAATGGAGTTGGCCGCCTTGCTGAGTTGTTCCAGTCGTGACGCCCTCAGTTCCCGTACCGGCAGGCCGGCGTCGTGGGCCAGTTGATACGCATGAGTGAGTTCGGGAAGATAACTTCGAATGGCTACTGCCGCGCCTTTCATGCCCAGCAACGGTGTGCGTAGCTCGTGGGCGATATTGCGGCCGACGGAGGCATAAGCATCCAGCTTCTCGTCTTTGACCATTTGTGCGGTGTAGTTGAAAACACTGCCGGCGATGATGACAAAGAGGTAAACCGGCAGCTGAGCCAGATAGGCATCTATTTCTGGTGGCTGGTTTGAGGTTAGCCAGAACGCTACCCATGCCAGTATGGATCCGCCCAGCGATGTCAGAATAACCAGTAACCAGTCATGCAGTGCCAGCACCAGGAGAAACAACGCCGCCATTGTCGACATTGCCCAGATCAACGACATGTCGTTGCGCAGTAGCATGTAGGTAAAGAAGAATGGCAGGGTGAAAACCATTGTTATCAGCCAGTAGCTGGCGAAATGGTCCTTCAGTTTTTTGGGCCAATAGCGGGAAAATATCAGTGGCAGGCAGATTGCCGTGCCGGCAAGTCGCAGCCAGAAATTCTCATAGGGCTGCGGGAACATGTCATGCCAGACAAAGTAGTATAGCGGGAAGCCAATCACGCCGAGCACGCCAACCATCGGCGCGTTGTAGCGTGAATAGTGAGCACTTTCGCGAACGGCAGTAGTCAGTCGTACAAAGAAAGCCCGCTCATCGGGCATTAGCCGACGCATTGATGGTCCTGTAACAAAGACGCTGGCCCGCAGGAGCGGGTCAGTCGAGCAATTTCAGTACGGCTTCGCGCTTGCCTGGTTCCAGCTTGCGAAATGCCTGCAGAAGCCGGCGTTCATTGTCGTTGCCGGCGGCAGTATCGGAGCTGTCAACGGCGCGCAGTGATGGCGTTGCCACCATCGGTTGCTCGCTGATGGTTTCAATGACATCGCTCTCTGCCAGGCTGCGCTCAAGGCGTGCGACAATTTCCGAGTTCATGCTGCGACGACTGCGTCGTGCAACCTCGGCAATGGCCTGACGCATGCCACCGGGCAGGCGAACTACGAATTTTTCGATCTCAACCCGGGCTTCTCCGGGGGCTTTGTCGAATCGGATCATGGCGCGGGTCCTTGTCTTCGTTTCAATCAGGGCGAGGGAAAGCAGGGCGAGGAAAAGTTGTCTGTTCGGCCCCGTCGCAAATGTCTGGTAGCCAGTAAATACGCACTATACGGGCAGGGTCAACCATGTCATTTTGACATCACCCACCAGGAGATAGGGCATTAACTGACTGAAACATGGCATAATTTCCATGGTTTATTATCTTATTTCGGAGTATTCAGGCTGTGAATGTTGGAAGGGTGGACCTGAACCTGCTCAAGTATCTGGACGTTCTGCTGCGCGAGCAGAACGTGACCCGGGCTGCCGAGCAGCTCGGTATTACCCAGCCAGCCATGAGTAATGGCTTGAAGCGGTTACGCGAATTGTTCAACGACCCCCTGCTGATTCGGACCTCTGATGGCATGACAGCGACAGAACGAGCGCTGCAGTTGCAGCCGCTGGTTCGGCAGGTGCTGGCCCAAACCGAGCTGATGCTGACTCCCGACGAAGTGTTTCGTCCGGCAGACAGCCGGCGGGTGTTCCGGATCATGACCAGCGATTATGCCGAAGCCACTCTGGTGCCACATATAGTCCGGCGACTGCGGGCAGAGGCGCCCAATCTGGTGCTCGATTTTCTGACCCCATCCGATGTCAGCTACGCCGACATGGAGCAGGGGCGAGTGGATATGGCCATTAACCGCTTCAACGAGATCCCCCAGTCCTTCCACCAGGTGACGTTGTGGAAGGATTCATTTTCCTGTCTGCTGAATCGGGATAACCCGATATCCGGCAGCTTCAATCTGGATAGTTACCTGACGGCCCAGCATATCTGGGTATCAAAAACCGGTTTCGGTGTCGGCTTCGGGATGAATCCGGACAAGCTTGGCGGGCTTGGCTGGATTGATCAGGCGCTGATGCGAATTGGCAAGAGTCGCAAGATCTCGATCTTTACTCGCCACTACCAGATGCCGGCTTTGCTGGCGATGAACAATGATCTGGTGGCAACGCTGCCCACCCGGGTGGCGCGGATGCAGGCAGAAAATTCCAGTCTGGTGATCAAGGAGCCGCCGTTTCCGATTCCGGAGTTTGAGCTCAAAATGGCGTGGTCAGCGTTGCTCCACCACAACGCAGCACATCGCTGGCTGCGCAAGTTGATTCAGGAGGAGGCGGAGCAGATTGCACTGGTACGCACTGATGCGGCTTAAGCCCGCATCTGGCCTGCTTCTGCAATGGCGCCCTTTTTTACGCCTTCGAAAGCCTTGACCCGGAAGTGCTTGCCGGGTGCTTCCCGGGCAAGTTCCTGAACAATATGCTCGGCCAACTGCTCAACAGTGGTGTCGGTATCAACCAGATAGCAGTGATCTTCAGGGATTAGCAGTTCGAACATCCCTTGCGCGCTTTCGTAGCGGAAACGATGGTGAGGTGCCTCGTCGATATAGTAGGTGCCCTCCAGATCATCGCGGGTGCCGATGTAGATATCCTCCCAGCGATCTGCCCAGAGCTTTTCCCAGTAGCGACTGCGACGACCATTCTCCAGAATTTCAATGCGTGAGCGATGGCCATGGGCAATGCGCTGGCAATTTCCATCATGCTTCTTCAGGCCATGGGAGTAATGGTAGTAAGGCGAGGTGCCGAATTCCTCTTCGCGCAACGTCAGCAGAATTTCAGTGACGTTTGCCGGCACGACGTTGCGAACCTGTTCTGTCAGAAATAGTGAAAGGTTGCCCTTGCTTATCTCCATCGCGGGTAGAATCAGAATGCTGGAGTCTGGCGCTCGCATACGAATGTCGCCACCCGGATAGCGCCAGGTAACGCTGGTTCTGTCCTCACCGTCGGTGCCATGGGTAAGTAGCTCACTGTCACCCGGGATCAGCAGGCGGTGATCGGCGCAATCATCCAGCACCTGTTTGATTTGCTTCTTGATATGACCGAAGTCGAACACCATGCTCTGCTGATCAAGATCGCCGGACAGTTCCAGATCGACGATCCATGACTCACCTACCATGCCCCTTTTGCCATGCAGGTAGGAAAAATCGAGAACAGTCAGGTTATCGACAAACAGGGTGGCCATGGTCTTCCGCATATGTGGCTGGGTGATAGCTGGCGTTATTATGACAGCTGCGCCGCCGGGTGCCAGCCAGAGCGGGGTGAAAAGCAGGCCGATCTTCTGTCAGTGTGAACCGTGCCTCAAAGGGCGGCCACTGGCGCTGACGACAATTCGGGAGGGCCGGCTCGGAAGTGCCTTGAGTTGGTTGGTAATGTTTCAGGGAAATGGCCTGCGAGAAATAAAAAAAGCCCCGCTTCAGAGAAGGGGGCTTTCGTTTCTGGTGGTGGGATGATACCCCGCATCAAACGACTATTGAAAGTACGGAATCGAAGCACTGCGGGCTGCTGCGAACCGGTGCGAACTTGATCGAAAAGCCTGCCGGTACGCCCTTCGGCCGTGGACGATCAAGCAGGTTTTTTGCCCTGATTGGTGGCCGAAATGGCTGCTCAACCTCGTCTGCTTTCCGGGGCCAGTTCAGTTCCCGAAACCGGAATCGAACCCGCGCCCGTCGGTCAAGGTCAGATCGCAGCAGGCTCGGCAGTCGCCACAGCCAAAAGTACACCCATTTGCACCCATTCAAGCCGGGCGCCCAAGGGGTAATGCATCTGCATTGACAAGGCAATGCGACTGCATTACCATTCAAGCGTCAACCCGGATCTACAGGAGACTGCCATGGCCGCGACCCTCGAAGTCGAATCCACACTCACCGATCGCTACCAGACCACGGTGCCGGAAACCGTGCGCCGAGCCCTCAAACTGGGCAAGCGCGACAAGATCCACTACGCCATTCGCCCCAGTGGCGAGGTGGTGCTGACGCGTGCCGACGTTTCCGGAGACGACCCGGTGCTCGGCCAGTTCCTCGGTTTCCTCGCCCACGACATCTCTCGCCACCCTGAGCGCCTGCAGTCCGTGGATGCTGGCCTCGCCCATCGGCTCCAGTCCCTGGTCGGTGGCGTTGAAGTCGATCTCGATGCGGCCCTTTCGGCAGACGATGAATGACTGCAGGGAAGCCAGAGCCTCTGGTCATTCACGGCTGGACGGTTTTCGCCCATCCGCTGTTTCTGGCGCAGATTGAAGTGTTGGCATGCCAGGTCGAGACCCTGAAGCAGAAGGACCCGGCCGGGTACGCGAAAAAGAACGCCAGCAAGCGCCTGGCCGCGATCACCAAGCTGGCGTTCGATGTCATCCCGCAAGATCCGACGCGACCGGAATACCGCCAGGGCGGGACGCTCGGTGACGATCACAAGCATTGGTTCCGGGCGAAGTTCTTCCAGCAGTACCGGCTGTTCTTCCGCTACCACGCCCCGAGCAAGGTGATCGTCTACGCTTGGGTGAATGACGAAGACACCAAGCGCGCCTACGAGAGCAGCGACGATGCCTACCGAGTGTTCCGCAAAATGCTCGAAAGCGGGCATCCGCCTGATGATTGGGACCAACTCTTGGCTGAGGCGCAGAAAGAGCCACTGCGGATGCAGGAGTCGTTGGCAAGGGCGGCAGCAACGCAGCGATAGTGGCACAGAGCGATCTGAGTGCGGAGAATGCCTTGCCAAATCTCCGCAAAAACTGCGGTGAATAGATTGGCGCCGCGAGATCACTTGGCTCGTCGGCGGAACAGCGCCTTCATGGACTCCTGCCAACTCATTCGGAAGGAGACCAAGATGGACATCGTCCACCTCAACCAAAAACAACTGGCCGCCCGCTGGTGCATCAGCGAGGCCACCCTGGAACGCTGGCGCGGCGAGGGGATCGGGCCCAAGTTCCTGAAGCTCTGCGGTCGGGTGCTCTACCGGCAGGTCGACATTGAGGCCTACGAGGAATCGTGCCTGCAGATATCGACCAGCCAGGCTGTCGTCGCCCATGTCCAATCCAACTGAGATCGTCAGCCGCTGGATCGATGCCCAGCCGGAAGGGACTTTGATCAGGCCTCGAGACTTGGAGCACCTGGTCCATCGCGATCAAGCGTCGCGGCAGTTGGCTCGCTCGGCAAGGCACGGGCGGCTGATGCGTGTGGCGCGCGGCGTCTACGTCGCGGTGACGGCCAGCCGCTTCGGCCCAGTCCCGCCGCCGATCGACAAGGTGGTTCAGTCTCTCGCGACCATCACAGGGCGCGCCGTCGTCCGTCATGGCGCGGCAGCGGCCAATGCCCTGGGGCTGACCACACAGGTTCCCGTCCGACAGGTCTACCTGACCGATGGCCGGGCGCGGAGGCTGAGTCTCGGCAAGCAAATCATCGAGATCCGCCATGCGCCCAAATGGATGCTGGTGCTGGGAGACAGTCCCGCCGGTGATATCGTCAGGGCTCTCGAATGGTTGGGGCCGGATCTTGCCGAGCAAGCGGTCGGCAAGCTGGTCGGGCGCATCGGGCAGGATGACTGGCGGCGGATGCTCGGCATCCGGCACCGGCTGCCGGCGTGGATGGCAACAGCAATCCAGAAAGGCGTTGCCGACATCAGCGCCAGTTCCGTTTAGTCGGTAGATGTAGGCAAGTACCGACGTTTCGCAACACGACGGCACTGCGACGACGCTTACAAGCCAGATTCCCGGGGATTGAAAGTCCGCAGTCCGCAAGCGCGGACCGATCGAGCGGTTTGTTGAAAATCAACAACCTACCATCTGGCCGTGCGGGCTATTGCGGGTTCGTGCGGGTTCGTGCGGAAAGATTCAAACTCCTGCGGGGTCTCGGTGGGGCGGCAGCCTGCACCAAACCACTATTGAAAGTACGCAATCGAAGCGTTGCGGGTTGCTGCGAACCATTGCGAACTCAATCGCAAAGCCCCCAGCCGGTCGTCAGGCAGCGGACAATCAAGCCGTTTTTTTGCCGTGATTTGTGGCCGGAAAGGCCGTTCAACCGCGTCTGCTTTTTGGCGCGGGTTCAATTCCCAAAGACGGATCGAACCCGCGCCCGTCTGTCTGGGCAGTGAGCGGCGCTCGCCAGTCGCCACAGCCAGAAACACACCCATTTACACCCATTCCGGAAGTGTGACGCAGGCGCTGGCACCCTCCTTGCGGCGAATGGCGCCCACTTTCACCGCATGTTGTGCGGCGAATAACTTGCGCATGCGGAGAATCCGGCTCATAATCTCCGCATGAATAGCGGCGATTACAAATACATCTGGCAAGCCAGCGATTGGCCGAGCTGGCACTTCGACCTGGCAGCACTGGCTGGACCGATGGCCGAAGTCAGTCGCGCCCAAGGCGTTTTGATGGGGCGTCTGGCCGACGTGGGCATGGCGCTGCGCGATCAGGCCAGCCTGGCCGCGCTCACCGAGGATGTGGTCAAGACCAGCGAGATCGAGGGCGAGACCCTCAATGTCGAATCCGTGCGATCGTCCATCGCCCGTCGTCTGGGTGTAGACATCGGCGCTCTGGCCCCGGTGGATCGCCACGTTGAGGGTGTGGTCGAGATGGTGCTCGATGCCACTGCCAACTGCCATGCACCAGTGTCGCGGGAGCGTCTGTTCAGCTGGCATGCCGCGCTGTTTCCTACCGGCTACTCCGGACTTTCCAAGATCAAGGTCGGCGCCTGGCGCGACGATGCCAGCGGGCCGATGCAAGTGGTATCTGGCCCCATTGGCCGCCAGCGGGTGCATTTCGAGGCGCCGCCCGCTGATCGCCTGGAGACCGAAACCAGCCGATTCCTCGACTGGGTGAATGGCGCATCGAACGAACCGCCTCTAATCAAGGCCGGTCTCGGCCATCTCTGGTTTGTCACTTCGCACCCGTTCGACGATGGCAACGGTCGTATCGCCAGGGCCATCGGTGATTTGCTGCTGGCGCGCGCCGACGGGAGTCCGCAGCGTTTCTACAGCCTCTCGGCGCAGATCCAGCGGGAGCGCAAGGCCTACTACGACATCCTGGAGCGGACCCAGAAGCGGTCGATGGATGTCACCGAGTGGCTTTCCTGGTTCCTCGATACCCTCCATCGCGCCGTCGATCAGGCACAGCACACGCTCAATGCCGTGCTGACCAAGGCGCGCTTTTGGCAGCAATGGGCGACCATGCCATTGAACGAGCGCCAAGTGAAGCTGCTCAACAAATTGCTTGATGGCTTCGAAGGCAAGCTCACCAGCAGCAAGTGGGCGGCCATTGCCAAGTGTTCACCGGACACGAGCCTGCGCGACATCAACGACCTGCTCGCACGGGGCGTGCTGCGGAAATCGGACGCGGGCGGGCGTAGCACCAGCTACGAACTGAACGATCTGCCAGAGTAGCCCCAGTTTTCGGAAGACGCCTTGGAGCGCTGGCGCAGCGAGAGGCTCGGGCCCAAGTTCCTGAAGCTCTGCGGCCGGGTGATCTACCGCCAGATCGACATCGAGGGCTACGAGGAGTCGTGCCTGACGACCTCGACCAAGACGGTCGCGGCTCAAGCTAGTGCTGACTGAGAAATGTTCCGATTTGTCGGTAGATGTAGACAAGTGCCGACGTTTCGCAACATGGCTGTGTTCGCGATGTCCATCGAAAGCCGATTTGCCGGCGTATTGAAAGTCCGCAGTCCGCAAGCGCGGACTGATCAAGCGGTTTGATGAGGCCGGTCGGGTTTGGCTGGCAATACCGAGGGGCTGAATAGCTACTGCTGCAGGCGCTGTATCGCCGATCCGACAGGCAGAAAGAGCCTGTTCGAGAGCAACAGAGGAGGACAAACCATGGGCCTTTCATATCGCTACGGGTGCCCTGATCGTCGGGTGCGGGTCGTAGCCGAGGAGGGTAAAGTCCTCGTAGTCGAAATTGAAAAGCGAGGTCTTCGCCGGGTTGAGGCGCATGATCGGCAAGGGGCGGGGCGCGCGGGCAAGTTGCTCTCGGGCCTGTTCGAGATGGTTCAGGTAGAGATGGGCGTCGCCGAGGGTGTGAATGAATTCGCCAGGCTTAAGCCCCGTGACCTGCGCCACCATCAGGGTGAGCAGTGCGTACGAGGCGATATTGAACGGCACGCCGAGGAAGATGTCGGCGCTGCGCTGGTAGAGCTGGCAGGAGAGCTTGCCGTTGGCGACGTAGAACTGAAAGAGGCAATGGCAGGGCGGCAGGCGCATCTTGTCGAGGTCCGCGACGTTCCAGGCGCTCACGACGAGACGCCGCGAGTCCGGGTTGCGGCGGATCTCCTCCACCACCTCGCTGATCTGGTCAATGTGCCGGCCATCGGGGGCCGGCCAGGAACGCCACTGATAGCCGTAGATCGGCCCGAGGTCACCGTTTTCTTCGGCCCACTCGTCCCAGATGGTGACACCGTGTTCTTTGAGGTAGCCGATGTTGGTGTCGCCACGCAGAAACCAGAGCAGCTCGTAGATGACCGATTTGAGGTGGATCTTCTTGGTGGTTAGCAGCGGAAAGCGTCCCTCGCTGAGGTCGAAGCGCATCTGGTAGCCAAAGACACTCAACGTCCCGGTGCCGGTGCGGTCGCTTTTCCTCGCCCTGTTGGCGAGCACGTCGCGCAACAACCGCAGGTATTGCTGTTCCATTGAGTCGCCGCTTCCGCTCATTGCATTACCCCACGTCCATCGATCTCCGACAAGACGCGCCGCACCGCGCCCGTCAATAGGGAAAGATCCTGCGGCTCGATCACGTAGGGCGGCATCATGTAGACCAGACGGCTGAAAGGACGCAGCCAGATCCCGGCTTCCACGAAGCGCGGCGTTAAGGCGCGCAAGTCCACCGGCGCACGCATCTCGACCACGCCGATCGCGCCCAGCACTCGCACCTCACGTACCGTCGCCAGCGTGGCACAGGGGGCCAGTTCCGCGCGCAGTTGCTGTTCGATATTCTGCACCCTGATCTGCCAGCCGGAGTCGAGCAGCAGATCGATGCTCGCTGCGGCCACTGCGCAGGCGAGCGGGTTGGCCATGAAGGTCGGCCCGTGCATGAAGCAGCCGGCACCGCCGCGGGAGATCGTCTCCGCCACCTCGGCGGTGGTGAGCGTGGCGGCGAGCGTAAGATAGCCGCCGGTGAGCGCCTTGCCGAGGCAAAGGATGTCCGGGGCGATGCCGGCATGCTCGCAGGCAAACATGCGGCCGGTGCGGCCGAAGCCGGTAGCGATCTCGTCGGCGATCAGCAACACGTCGTGTGCGTCGCACAGCGCGCGCACCTGGCGCAGATACTCGGGGTGGTAGAACCACATGCCGCCCGCGCCCTGCGCGATGGGTTCGAGGATCACCGCCGCGAGTTCGTCGCGATGCGTTTCGATCAGGCGCGCGAATTCGGCGATGTCGGATGCCTCCCAGCGGTCGTCAAAACAGCACCGGGGTCGGGGCGCAAAGTGCTGCTTTGGCACCACCCCCTCGAACAGATGATGCATGCCGGTGACCGGGTCGCAGACCGACATGGCGGCGAAGGTGTCGCCGTGGTAGCCGCCTCTCAAGGCGAGCAGCCGGTGCTTGCCCGGCCGCCCCCGTGCCTGCCAGTACTGGATTGCCATCTTGATAGCCACCTCGACGGCGACCGAGCCCGAATCGCACAGAAAGATCTTCTCCAGCGGCGCAGGGGTCAGCGCCACCAGCCGCCGCGCCAGTTCAATCGCGGGCGCATGGGTCAGGCCGCCGAACATCACGTGCGCCATGCGCCGCAGCTGATCTTCCGCCGCGCGGTTGAGCCGCGGGTGATTGTAGCCGTGAATCGCCGCCCACCACGAGGCCATGCCGTCGATGAGTGTGCGCCCGTCGGCGAGCGTCAGGCGCACGCCCGAGGCCGAGACCACCGGGTAGGCCGCAGGCGGGTCGGTCATCGAGGAATAGGGGTGCCAGAGATGGGCACGGTCGAAGGCCAGCACGTCCGCCCAGCCCGGCGCAACCTTGACTTCGCCGTCAGTTCCCATCAGCGGCCTCGAGCCCGGGCGACTCCCATCGCTTGAGTCAGATCTGTCATGGCTTCAATCCGTCACCGCGCCCTTGCTCGCCGACGACACCTGCCTGGCGTACTTGGCCAATACGCCGCGCGTGTAGCGCGGCGCGGGCGCTTGCCAAGCGGCCCGGCGGCGCGCGATTTCTTCGTCGGGGACATTGAGTTGCAGCAAGCGTTGTTCCGCGTCCATGGTAATCGAGTCGCCCTCCTCGACCAGCGCGATCGTGCCGCCCACAAAGGCCTCGGGTGCAACGTGACCGACCACCATGCCGTAGGTGCCGCCGGAGAAACGGCCGTCG
>Ga0209024_1000445_pt1 | contig 70263 bp, 62 predicted proteins | sample AutmiccommunBRH5_FD_187380 | JGI IMG/M metagenome (GOLD analysis project Ga0209024, IMG submission 187380) | Deep subsurface microbial communities from Mt. Terri, Switzerland - Autotrophic microbial communities BRH/5 (SPAdes) (version 2) | ecosystem: Environmental > Aquatic > Deep subsurface >... | reverse complement strand
TCTTCGCGACCGACTATGTCGAGGCTGCAGGCGTCGCCAACTGGCACCGGCTTCTGCGCCGGTTGGGCGTGACGGAAGCTGCCGCAGCAAGCCGGGCGGAAGGTGCGGATGCGCGTGTGTAAGGGCGGGTCGGCGGGTCCGATGCAGCCGAGTGCCATGAGCAGCGTCGTCGCCAGCCAGCTCGGCGCGCGGATGCACTATGCCGTGCCGCGTTTCCTGGAGCGGAGCGGCAGGCTCGAACGGTTCTACACCGACATCTGTGCCGGCGACGCCGTCGCGGACGTCCTGCGCCTGTGCCCGAAGTCGCTCCGGCCGCTCCCGCTGCGCCGCCTGATCGCCCGGACCCCGCACGGTGTCTCCCGGGACAGGATCACGACCTTTCCGGGCTTCGGCCTTCATCATGCCCTACGCCGCCTCCGGGCGCGCACCGCCGAAGATGTGGCCGAAATCGCCCTCTGGGCCGGTGCTCGGCTGTCCGCACGCGTCGCGGCGCGCGGCTTCGGCCGCGCAGGAGTGGTCTTCGGATACAATGGCGAATGCCTCGAACTGCTCCGTGCAGCGAGGTCCGCCGGCCTGGTCACGGTGATGGAACAGACGGTCGCCGCGCGGGACCTGCTGGAGCGCCTCCTCGATCAGGAACTCTCCGCCTTTCCGAATTGGCAGGTCAGGCCGGCGACCAATCGCTTCACACGGGCCACGGCAGAGCGCGAGAAAGCGGAATGGCAGTCGGCCGACCTGATCCTGTGCGGTTCGGACTTCGTCCGCGAGAGCATCGCCGGAAGCGGAGGGCCGCATGACCGGTGTGTCGTCGTTCCCTATGGCGTGGATGCTCGCTTCGCCATGCCGGCCAGGGCGCCGCACGACGGACCGCTGCGCGTTCTCACGGTCGGCGAGGTCGGGCTGCGCAAGGGATCGCCCTACGTGCTCGCGGCGGCGCGGCGGCTGGGCCGTCGCGCAACGTTTCGGATGGTAGGGACCCTGGGTATTCTGCCGGCACAGCGGAATGCCCTTGCCGAGCATGTGGAACTCACCGGACCTGTTCCTCGCAGCGAAATGGCCGCGCACTTCGCCTGGGCCGACGTCATGCTGCTTCCATCTATCTGCGAGGGTTCGGCGACCGCCGTATACGAGGCGCTGGCCGCCCGGCTGCCCGTCATCTGCACGCCGAACACGGGCAGCGTCGTCCGCGACGGAATCGAGGGGTTCATCGTGCCCATCCGCGACCCAGAGGCGATCGCCGACGGCATCGACGCGCTCGCCGCCAATCCGCAGCGTCGACGGGACATGGGTGAGAACGCGGGGGCGCGTGCCGCCGCCTTCACGGTCGATGCCTATGGCGCACGCTTCATGGCCGCGCTCGACGCGGCGCCCGCCGGTGGACGCCGCCCCGCACCGGCGGAGACGCAGCGATCATGAAAGTCTGCCACGTGACGGGCGTGCTGTCGTCGAACGGCGGCGGGGTCGTGGAGGCCGTGGCCGGGCTTTCCGAGGCCCTGCAGCGCGGGCAGCGCTGCGAGACCCGGCTTATCGGTATCGAGGATAAGAGGGGCGGAACGCCGCGCCCGGTACCCGGAGTCCGCACCGATGTCCTTCCCGTACGCGGACCGACAGCGTTCAGCTACGCTCCCGCGATGGCGGCCGTCCTGGACGAGGCCGATCTGGTCCACCTCCACGGCTTGTGGCTCTACGCCTCGCTCGCGGCGACACGGTGGACCCGCCGCACCGGGCGCCCCCGGATCATCAGCCCGCATGGCATGCTGGACGCATGGGCGATGCGTCGCGCCTTCTGGAAGAAGCGGCTGGCGCTGTTCTGCTACGAGAGCGCGAACCTGCGCGGAGCGACTTGCCTGCACGCGCTCTCCCGCGGGGAACGGGACGCGATACGCGCTTTCGGCCTGACAAATCCCGTCTGCGTCATTCCGAACGGTGTGCATGTTCCCGCACCCTGGACCGGGGCGCCGCCCGCATGGCGCACCGCGCTCCCGACGGATGCCAAAGTCCTCCTCTATCTCGGACGTCTGCACCCGAAGAAGGGTCTGCTCGATCTCCTGCAGGCATTTGCGATGACCGAGCGGGATCATGCGAAGCACGACGGATGGTACGTGGCGATCGCCGGATGGGACCAGGAAGGGCATCGCGCCGAGCTGGAGAGTTGCGCCGGCGCCTTCGGGATCACGCACCGGGTCCGCTTCATCGGTCCGCAGTTCGGCGCCGACAAGGAAGCGACCCTGAACGCTGCCGATGCCTTCGTACTGCCCTCGATGAGCGAAGGCCTGCCGATCGCCGTACTGGAAGCCTGGGCGAGCGGGCTCCCGGCGCTGATCACGCCGCAGTGCAACCTCCCCGAAGGCGAGGCTGCGGGCGCCGCCATCCCCATCGTCGTGGGCCCCGAAGGCGTCGCCGCCGGGCTGCGCCGCCTGTTCACCCTGTCGGACGACGAACGCAGGCAGGTCGGGGCACGCGGCCGAACGCTCGTCGCGGACCGCTTCACATGGGACAGCGTCGCCGAGCGAATGGCGTCCGTCTACGCCTGGATGCTGGGCGAAGCGCCCGCCCCCTCGACCGTCGAAATGACCTGACGCGGTCCATCGGAGGCAAGTGTATGCACGCAAGTGGTCTCGACCCGGCGGAGCCGCTGGCAGTCCCGCCACATCCACCACTACGCGACAAGGCCCATCGCGCGCTTTGGCTCGGTGTATCGGCCCTCGTCTACCGCCTTGCGCTCACCCCCTTCCACGGCGTTCGATGCGTAATCGTCCGCCTTTTCGGAGCGACCATCGCTGAGGGTGCAATGCCCTATGCGACGGCACGGATCTGGGCTCGATGGAAGCTGGGATGCGAAGCGACAGCTGCTTGGCGGGTGGGGTCGGATGCGACAACGTGGCCAGCGTCTTCCATTGGAGGACTGCACTGTGAGCCAGCGCGCATCACTGTGCACTGCGACCCATGATTTTCGGGATGAGAGTTTTACGCTTTTCGCCAGGCCTATTGTTGTGGGGCGCAAAGGTTGGGCGGCGGCCGAGGCGTTCATCGATCCAGGCGTCGTACGCGGCGAAGGAGCGGCCGTCGGCGCGCGTACGGTACTGATGCAGTCGATGCCTCCCTGGCTCGTCGTCGTCGGCAATCCTGCCCGGTCAGGATCGAGGCGCGAGGCAAAGCTCGCAGGCCGCTTGCCGGCCGGAGGGACCGTATGAAGGCCACGACGGTCGGCCCAGTCGCAACGACTCGACTTGGCTTTGGCACCTCGCGACTTCACTATCTCGACAGCTCCGTCGACCGGCAGCGAATATTGGCTGCAGCCTACGAGGCCGGCATCCGTCATTTCGACACCGCGCCGGCATACGGCCACGGTCTAGCCGAGCGCGAAATTGGGAGATTTTTGCGCGGCCGGGACGACTGCGTCGTCGTCACGAAGCACGGCACTGCGGCAACGCCATGGATCGGCGGCTTGCCGGACTCTCTCCTGAAACCGGCGATTTTTGCGCGCTCGGTGGTCAGCAGAGCATTTCGGCGCGACTCAGCCGTGTTGATAACACCGTCCGGTTTGCGCGATGCCGTCGAGGCTTCGCTGCGCCGGTTGCGCCGCGATGTGATCGACATCCACCTCCTGCATGAGCCGGAGCGGGCGAATATCCGCGATTTCGACAGTATCGTTGCAACCTACGAGCGGTTGATTGCGGAGGGTAAGATTCGGGCGGCTGGCATCGCAGGCGCGTTTGAGACAGCGCTGCTACTTCTTGATCATGCGTGCGGCTTCGTCCTGCAGACCGACGAGAGCGAATGGACAGAGGGTCGTTCTCCCGACATTACCTACGGCGCGATCTCTCGTGGGCCGCAGACGCGCACCCAGGTGGCCATCGCGGCCGAGACCGCCAGGATCCGCCTCGATGCTGCGTTGGCGCGTCGGGCGCGCGGGGTGGTCCTCATTTCGACCACCAAAGAGCGTAATCTTCACGCACTTTTAAATTGAGTCGGCAATGTTGCGCCATCTGTCCGAGGCCGATGGGCCGGTATCAGTCGAGGCCGACGTCGCGATTGTCGGGGCGGGGATAGCTGGCCTGATCCTCGCCTCACGACTGGCAAGGAGCGGCATCAAGACGGTTGTTCTGGAGAGTGGTGAAGCTCGGCAAGATCGAGAAGTGCACCCTCTCAATGAGGTGGAAAGCACCGCTTCCCCTTACCACGGCGCAACGATCGGTCGTTCGCGCGGACTTGGCGGTACATCTACACGCTGGGGCGGCGCATTGCTGCCCTTTCCGTCCGACGATCTCGCTGAACGGCCCGAGCTCGGCCTTCCCGCATGGCCGGTAGGCTACTGCGAACTCATGCGATACCTGAGTGAAGTGGAAAGGCTCTTTGGGCTGGCTCCAGGTCCATACGAGGCCCGGCTTCCGCCCGATGTTGCCGCGCGCGCAGGATCCGCCCCCGCGTTCGTCGCGCGAGAGGCGAAATGGCCGGCGTTCAAGCGGCGGAATGTCGCCGCGCTGTTGCGCAAGGATATCGAGAGCAAAGCGCTCACCGTGTGGCTAGGGGCCACCGTTTGCGACTTCGCTCTTGCGACGGAAAGTGGCCGGGTTGCGGCGCTCACTGCGCGCGGAAACGGGCTCCATCCGCTTCGCGTGGCGGCTCGACGCTTTGTAATTGCGGCCGGGGCAATCGAATCGACCCGACTTCTTTTGCTTCTGGAGCGTGCCGGAGGGCATATGGATGGGCGCAGCCGACTTGGCCGCGCGTTCCAGGATCACCTCTCAGCACCGCTCGCGACGGTGGAGACGGACGATCCTCGCGCGCTCAATCGTCTTGCGGGCTTCCGCTTTGAGGGGAGCATGATGCGCAGCCTGCGCTTCGACTTCGCGCCCTCGGCACGGCGGGCTGCGGGGGCCCCTGCCGGGTTCGTTCACATCGCGCCGCACCCATTGCAGCCAACCGGGTTCCATGCCGTCCGAGAATTCGTCCGCTCAATCCAACGTGCCCGCCCCGATCCCTGGGCCGCGGCGAGAATACTCTCAGACGCGCCATACCTTGCAAAGCTGAGTGCCTGGCGCTACGGGCGGCGGCAGCTCTATTGGCCCCGTCCCAGTCTTTACGAAGTCCACTGCGTGGTCGAGCAAACGCCACACGAGAACAATTGCATTACTTTATCCGAGCGCCTCGATACCTTTGGACAGCCGCTCGCAAGGATCAACTGGCAGGTCAACGAAGCCGACGCCAACGCTTTTCGTGTCCTGAGTGGCGCATTCAATGCCTACTGGAACAAGGGCTTGTCCCCCTATGGCCGCCTTGTCTGGCGGGTCGCACCGCATGCGCTGGGCATCGCCGATCTTAGCGAGGCGGGCGACATCTACCATCCGGTCGGCACCACTACGATGGGACGCAATCCGGATGAAGGTGTAGTAGACGGGGATCTACGGGTTTTCGGGGTGCCGAACGTGTTCGTTGCGGCAACCAGCACCTTCCCTGCCGGGGGAACGTCCAACCCGACGATGATGCTTGCGATGTTCGTGCTGCGGCTTGCGGACCGCCTGAAAGCGGAGCGGGAGCCTTCTTGAACGCGAGGATCGTGGCTGCGCGGCCATCGATGTTGCCCGCCGTCCGCTTAGCGTTCCAGGACGGCGAGTAGCGCCTTCGCCAGGGATCTCTGCCCTGAATCGTTCAGATGAATGTCGTCACGGTAGTCGGCGACAGTGTAGTGTCGGGACAGGTCCAGCAGCGGGATGCCCAGGGGCGCCGGCAAGTCCTTCGTATTCTTGCACAACTGTCCGATCATGCGTTTGCAGTTCGGTCCTCGTCGGATGATACGCGAGGATGACCCTGCTCGCGTTCTGGCTGGCGCTCTGCAACAGCGAGCGGAGCGCGGGTACGGCACGACGCTCGCCGCCGGCGGCCGAAGCAGCCGCCCCGGGGCCGCCGCCGGAAGACGGCAGATAGCGCGGGAGGTAGCGTCTTGCCGCCTCCCAGAGCGCGGCCACCGGCGGTTCTTCCGGAAAGTCGATGCCGAGCGTCGCCGAAAAAGTCGGAATATCGTCCAGATCGTGGGAGCTGGCCACGACGATCACCGATTGCGCGCCGAACCAGCCGAACCGTTCCGTGTATTCCAACAGGTTCGGAGGCCCCCACGACCCGGCGGATACATTGCCGACGGCAACACCGAGATGCCGAGCAAGGATCGCCGTACCAAGTCGGGAGTCATCAGTTAACGAACCGCCGTTCACGACGCTGTCGCCCAGGACAAGTATCGGGAACCGGTCTGCTTCCGGCGAACGCATCGACCAACGATTGTAGCAAACATCATTTCCGAAGCGGCGGTAGCAACGGCTCGGCTTGAACAGGTACTCGATGTCTGGATCGCGGACCGTCAGCGGCGGGTCTCCGAGCCCCACTTGAAAGCGTGCGAACACCTCCGCTCCGACGAGTGCGAACACGGCGAAGGCGATCAGGACCAGGCTCTTCTTCAAGGGGTGCCTCTCGAGTGTCTCCACCGCGGGTGGCCCGACCGGGCTCCCGACGAGACGCCGGTCTCATTGTGCCTCCTGCTCAGGTACAGGGCGGGCACCAGGAATGCCGCGACATGCACCCATTCCGTCGGAAGATTGTTCGTGACGTGTGTGATCGTCAGCGCTGCAGGCACGAACGACAGCATGTAGAGGATCTGCATCATCGTGTTACCATTTCTTCCCGCCAAGTAAATACTTCGCATTATTAGGGATATAAGGTAAAATTTTATAAACCCGAAATACCAGAATGAGGCGAATGCGTCCGCCATTCCTGTGGACGTGCTCCCAACAGACCACAGGTAATTCCTATCAAAATAGGAATCGACGCCAACTTGCAGATAGAGAGAATTTTTTATATTATAGCCGACGATCTGGGCCGGAACATACCTGAATATGAAGGCGTTCCACAGAGACAGGCCATAGTCGAAGTTCATCTCCTCATTTATTTTATCTATCGCATGAACCATATTTCGTATCTCATGCCCGCCGTCCTGGAGCAGGATCTTCGCCTTTTGGCCCACGTCGATGCGTTGGACGGCAGCCCAATCGGGCTCCCGGCTGTAGTGCGTGGCGGCACGGTAATCTTCCGCTATCAGCAGCCCAACGAAAGCGATCACGAGGCCGACGGCCACCAATGGCCGCGGGACGGCGCGCCCCTTTCCGAACCACAGTGCAAGGGCGACGATAAAGCAGAACTCCGCCGCTTCGCTACGTCGGCCCGCAATAAAGATCCGTTCCGCATAAAAGGCTGCGTCGAAGAGTATAATCGCTATCGCGAGCAGGCTGGGACGCCGAACGCCGCACACCACGGCAATGGCGAAGCCATAGGTCAATAGTTTGGCGAAAAATAGGTACGCTACCGCCGTCCCGGTGAGTAGTCCGCGCAACCTTTCTTCATCCGATAGTTGGCCGAACTTGTAGAAAAAGAACGCGCCAGACAGCGATAATATCGCAGCCGCACGAAGAAGACTACGCTCATCGAACGTCCAGTTCATGATCGCAACGTAGCTATTGCTTCGATGCCACCCATACCAAGCTGCAAATATACATAGAGAAAGAAAAGCCAACGCTCTCTCGATCGATCCGTCCGGCATTCTGCCGTTCATGATCAGCGCCGGCATCTGCGGTAGAATAAACAGAGTCGTCAAGGCGGCCATGATAAAGGGAAACTCGAAGCACTTGCCCCGCCGCAGCAGGCCCTCCGCCACCAAGGCAAGGCAGAGGAGGCCGGCGATGCAGAGCAGGGCCCAGGCTCCCATCATTCGAGATCGCCTTTGCGCCGGCGGACCGCGTCGTCGACCGCGCCACCCGCCGCCGGACGCTGCCTCAGGTGGGCTCGACGACCGAAGACGTCCGGTCGGGGCTGTATTGTAGTAGTCATGCTCCTCGCTCGACCGCTCAGGCTCTCGCCACCGGCGCGAAACGGCGCGCAGGAGTGGGCGCTCTAGCGCCTTGGCGTATTCGTGAGGCGTTGCGCCTCGCCACATGCCCTTGGCGAACAACGATCGGAAGCGCTCGGGGGCACTGTGCCGGTGCGGGCCGCCGGAAAATACCTGCCAATCCGACCTACGGCTTTAGACTCATGGGCGGCAAGCTGACCGAGCAGCCTTCCGCCGGGTCGCCAGATTTCCGAAATGAAGGTTGCGGGCCCTGCTCTCGCACGGCGCCATGCGGCGCGGCGGGCGGCATGCGACAATCGCGTCGGTCTGTGCTCGAGTGTCGATCGGAAGCATCCGCAAGCCTGCACACCGAATTGCTCGAGCGGAGCTTCCGCGTGGGCTTGATCGGCCTGCAGGCGAGCGGCGTCGAAGACCCGAGGTCCGGCCCGACGATCAGCGACCAGCCCATTTATCCTTCCAGGCTGCGAGCGCAGCGCCCGCCCAATGGCGGGGCGCATACCAGGCGATCTTGAAATATTCCTTCACGATCTGCCGACCCTCGACACCTTGAAGCAGGCGCGATAACGGCATGTCGCGCTCAGCTGGCGCCGTCATCCAGTGGATGGCGGGCGCCAGGAGTGTAAAGCAGTAGAAGGCGCGCAGCGTGTGGAACCAGCTTGTCACCAGCACCGCCCGGCGCACGCCGTGCAATTCGAGAATGGGCTTGGCGCGCAACGCGTTCTCCCAGGTCGTGCGCGAAACGCATTCGACCGTGATCGCCGATGGGGGCACGCCATCGGCGACAAGGAGGTCCTCGATATAGCGGCAGTCGCCCTCGCCGGATACGAGGACGAACGGCGCGATCCCGTCGGCATAGAGCGAAGCGGCTCGCGCCGCGCGGCGCGGGCCGTCGCCGCCGAGGACGACGATGGCGTCCGCGCGCCCGATATGTGTCCGAAGGGCGAGCATCTTGTCGGCACCCCCGATCAGCAGAAAGGGCACGAGCGGCGCGGCCGCGAGAGTTCCCAGGAGAAAGAGGCGGCGGATGCGCACGCTCAGATCGGAAGGCCGCGGTCGCGGCGACGGATCTCGGCGATCTTGATCACGATCATGTATTCATAGGTCGTGAGGAGCCGGCAGTAGACATATCCCGGCCACCCGTCCAGAAACCCGCGGCGCAGCACGTACATGTACAGGAACCGCAATGCCGGCCGGAATGGAAGGTGGAAGGACAAATCCTTCATCGCGGCACGCCGGCGCACCGGATCGCGGGCGAAGATGCCGGCAAAATTGACCCCGCCCTTGTCCAGGGTCTTCAAGGACTCGCGCGCCTCTTTCCACGAATACTCGTTGTGCTTCGCGTACCAAGCGTTCAGGCCCTTGTTGAAGGTGAAGTGCAGGTAGTGACTGTGGAGCCTGCCTTCGGGCCCGGACAGGATGCAGCGCAGGTGGATGTCCCGCTCGAACTGCACATGCTCGGGTCGGACGAGCCGGACGTTCCACGTCGGATACAGACTGCTGTGACGGATCCACTTGCCCATGAAGAGGACTTTGGAGCGGGCTCGGAATGCCACTTCCGGCCGGCTCGGGTCGGCGGCGATCGCCAGCATCTCGTCGCGCATTTCGTCGGGCGTCACCTCGTCAGCGTCGGGCAGGTACACCCAGGGATGCTTGAAGGCGATCTCCTTGAGGCCGTAGGAGCGCTGGTTCCGCTCGCCGTCGAAGCGCCGCTGATAGACCCGCGCGCCCCGGGCCTCCGCGATCTCCACGGTACGGTCGGTGCTGAACGAGTCGAGGACGACGATGTCGTCGCACCACGTCAACGAGTCGAGACAGGCCGGAAGGTTCTGCTCCTCGTTCAGCGTCAGGATGAGGACCGAGATGCTCATAGGTTCTCTCCTCGAAGTGCCGGCGCCGCGGCAACCGCTCGCGAGCGCTGGCGCAATGGACGTGCGGGGTTGCCGACGACGATCAGCCACGCCGGCACGTCCCTGAAGACGCTGGCGCGCGTGCCCACCACGGCTCCCTCGCCGATGCACACGCCGGGTCCGATGAAGGCGTCCGCTGCCACCCATGCGTGATCCGCGATCGTGATGGGTGCGGTGGTGAGGGTCATGTCGGCAGAATCCGGATCGTGGCTCGCCGCGCAGAGGAAGCTGTACTGGCTGACCGTCACGCGCGCGCCGATCCTGATCCTGTCGACCGCATAACAGTCGACGCCGGGACTGAGACAGCTGTAGTCCCCCATCTCGAGGTTCCACGGCGCCCAGATGCGTACGGAGGCGTGTACCGTCGCGTGGCGCCCGAGCCGCGCTCCGAACGCCCGGAGCAGCAGGCGGCGCCATGCGTGCATCGGCTTCGGGCTCGGCCGGAACAGCAAGAGCCAAGTGACGCCCCAGACCGCCCGGCCGAGCTTGTTGCGAAAGCTGTGGGGGCTCGGGCGGTAACGGGCACGGCGACCCGGCACATGCGCCAATGTGGCCGGCCCCTCCAGGTCCGCGGATACGCTCATGCCATCTGCTCCCGAACGAGCCGCAACGAGCTCCTCACAGTTGCCGGGAGGGCCCGCCAAGTGCACGCCTCGGGCATTGCGGGAGCGAGCGGCGCGCTCCGCGTTACGACCAGCCACCCGGCATCCCCTGTCAGAACGACGGCGATCGCGCAGTCGCGGCCACCGGAATACGTCCCGCCGTGATGCGGATGCGCGAGGTACGCCAGCGACAGCCGCCGCGCATCGTCGCGGCGGAGAGGTTGTGTCTGCGCCGTCGAATCCGGGATCATGCGGCTCGGTCCTGCACCGCGGGATACGTATCCCCGCCGAACTGCGCCATGACCACCGGTGCGGCCTCGGGCAGCAGCAGCCGCTGCAGGTGTCTCCAGCCTCGGCAGACGAAGTAGCCGTGCAGCATCAGCGGTACGATCAGGGCCGCGGCCAAGGCTTCTCCCGGCAGGCCCAACTGCCACCCGGCGAAACCCACGCCGCCGAGGAACCCGTTCGCCGCAATTACGCCGGCCGTCGCCCGCTCCGGCGGCAGACCGGCCTCGAGCAGGAGGTGATGAAGATGCCGGCGGTCACCGACCAGCGGATTCTTGCCGTCCGCTAGGCGCCGCGCGATCAGGAGCAGGGTGTCGAAGGCCGGCAGGGCGAAGAACCAGAGGACGGCCGGCAGCGGGGCCACCGCCGGCGACGGCTGCGCTTCCGCGACCGGCAGCGCCAGGCGGATCGCGAAGAAGGCGATCGCGCCGCCGAGCATCATGCTGCCGGCATCGCCCATGAAGACCGAGGCTCGCGAGCGCCAGCGGTGGCGCAGGTTGAAAATCAGGAAGCCGAGGACGGCGAAGAGGATCAGCATGGGCTCCGCCGCGGCGTTGGGCGCACCCGACAGCCAGGCTGCGAACACGATCCACGCCAGCGCAGTCGCCGCCGCACCGCCCGCCAGCCCGTCCAGTCCGTCGATCATGTTGAACGCGTTGATGATGCCGACGATGAAGAAGATCGTCAGTGGCAGCGCGAAAAGCGTCGGAGTTACGGCTTCAGAGCCGACCAGTTGACCCAGCTGCAGGAAGTTCGAGTGAGGCACCACCATGATCGCCGCGGCAGCTGCCTGGCCGCAGAGCTTCATCCAGGGATTGATGTCGAACGCATCGTCGGCGACCCCGAGCGCAACCAGCAGACCCAGCCCCGCGATGAGCTCCCAACCCGCACCGAGCACGAGTTGCAGGTTCATTGCAGGCACGAGAAACGCGGCGAACATCGCGATCCCGCCTGTGAGGGGGATCGCGCCGTCGTGCATCTTGCGACCCTTCGGGAGGTCGACGAGCCCAAAGCGTGCAGCATTCCGCTGCAGCAGCGGGATGACGACGACGACGATCAGAAAGGCATTGAGCAGATACATCGCTAGCGGCGGCATGTTCATCCGTGCCTCCAACTCGCTGTTTCTCTGGTTTCGCCGGATCGCCGATTCCGGCTATGCGCTTATCGTTTTCAAGAGACTGCAGGCTAAGCGGGGCACGGAAGCGCCTCAACTCGACCCTTAGGCGGAGCGATGCGACTAGTACCTTAGGGAGAAGGCCGTCCTCGGTACGTCTTTTTCCTGTGGCGGCGTAGCTTTTCAGCGAGATCGCGTGCGCGACCAGGATCTGGCTGTATACGCTTGGGCAATACTGCTGCAGCTACCGGTTGATTGGTGCGTTGCCGGATGTCGAGTACGATGGAGGATGCAGATAGGCCGATCTATGGTGCTGCCTGCCCTGGATCGTGACACGGTCTTGGCACTCGTCCTGAGGACGACGCCCGTCGCCGCTCGGTTCCTCGCGCCCGCGAATATCGGAACGCTCGTCGTCGGCGGTGCGCTGTTCGTGAACGGCGTCGCGTGGTCCGCCGCACGGGCGCTGTCCTTCGCAACAGGACGTGCCCGCGCATCGCGACTTCGGGTGGAGCCGGCGCCGTGAGCAGCGCACGTCTCTCGGTCGTCATCCCGGCGTTCAATGCGGCCCGCTTCGTCGCCATGGCGATCGAATCCGTCCTCGACCAGCACTATCCGGGAGAGCACGAGATCATCGTCGTCAACGACGGCTCGACGGACGATACCGGCGAGATCGTCGAACGGTACGGCGGACGCGTCCGTCACATACGCCAGTCGAACCAGGGTCCCGCGACGGCCCGCAATACGGGTGTCATCGCCGCCCGCCACCCGCTCGTCCTGCTGCTGGATGCCGACGACATCGCCCTTCCCGGTCGCCTCGAACGTCAGGCCGCGTTCATGGGGAACCGGCCCGAGATCGACATCTGCTTCGGCAACTGGATCGTCGAGGGGGAAGAAGACGATTATCTCGCACGCTTCGGCCTGAGCGCTCCGATCGACGAGTTCGTCGAAGTCGCGGATCCGCTTTCACGCCTTCTGGCCCGAGGAAGCTTCGTGCCCACCTCCACGGTGGCGATCCGACGAAGGACCTATCTCGAAAGCGGGATGCAGCCGAAAGGCGCCTTCTACGCCGAAGACTACGCCCTCTGGTGCGAGGTCGCCGGCAGGGGCGGCCGCTTCGCCTGCTGCGGCGCGCCGCTCGCCTGGTACCGTGCCGCCTCGGACACGCGGCTCGCGCGGTCCGGCCACACCTATTCCGGCCTGGTCGAGGTCCTGGGCAAGGCGCTGGTGAAACATGGGCACCGGCTCGATCCCGAATCGCATCGGGAAGCCTTGGCCCGCTTCCACCGTGCGACGGAGATCTTGCTGCGCCACGACTGGTGGACCGGAGGGCGGAAGCGCGTCCGACATCGCATGGCCAGCCTCGATCCGCCCCTGCCTGCCGCCATGCGGCGACGGTGGGCTCTGGTTTCACTCGTCCCGGCCGTCATTCCGCGGATCGCTCGGCAGCTTCTGCGCGGCACGCCGCCGACAGCCGGACATGGCCGGATCGCGCTTCGGCGGTCCGTGTAGGAGCGTGCGGATGGATCCGACAACCGACGCCTGCGGCTCGTGGGGATACGCGCGATCGAACGCAACTTCGCATCGTCTCGTACCTTGACCCCCACCGCGCAACGGTCGGCGCCAGCGGCGGTCGGATCCGCCGCGTCAACGCGACCATCGGCGGCGCGATCACATGTCACGGCTCGCGAATGCTCTCGTCGAAGCCGCGGATCAGGGGATAGAGGAAATAGGAGGCGACGCTGCGCCGCCCAGACATGATCTCGGCCGTCACGTTCATCCCGGGGATCAGGCGGATCGGCGCCGGGAGCTGCTTCAGGTCGACCGCGTCCAGGCTGACACGCGCGCGATAGAAGCTCGACGGCCGTTCGGCCTGCGATGGGCTATCCGGCCGGTCGCGCGCGAATGCGTCCTCGCTGATCGTCCGCAGCGAGCCGGACGCCGTGCCGTGCTTCTGAAACGGGTAGGCGTCGAACTTGATCCTGACCGACTGCCCCGCATGGATGCGGCCGATATCGCGCGCGTCGATCGAGATCTCGCCCTCGAGCGGAACGTCGAGCGGTGTGAGTGTGAGCAGCGGTTCCGCCTCGCGCACCACCGATCCGACGGACCGATCCGCCAGTTCCAGCACGACCGCATCGGACGGCGCGGTGAGGACGACGAGATCCCGCCGTCTCTCCATCTTCTTCAGTTCTTCGGCCGCAGCGGCCCGCTGCCGCTCGGCCTCGACCAGTTCCTCCATCGCGGCGCGTCGGAAATCCTGGATGAACGCTTCCTGTTCCGCCTGCGCCTTGGCTACGCTCTGCTCGGCCGCGACCTTCGCGCCACGCACCTTGACGAGGTCGGCCTCGACGTTCAGCCGCGTGTCCTGGGCGAGCAGGTATCGCAGCCGCGACCCCGTCTGACGTTCCACCAGGGTCGCATGCATCGTCACGATCTCGCCGAGGTTCGCCGAACGCTTGACCAGCGCCCGCTCCTCGGCGCGTGTCTTCGCCACCTCCGCCTTGCTCATGTCCATCAGGCGGGCATAGTGCGCGAGCTGCGACGCCAGATAGGCGCGGCGCTGCAGCAGCAGGCGCGCCTGCAGCGATCCTTCCTCGCCGCGTTCCGCGAGGCCCGGCGCGTCGCGGTCGTTGAGTTCGGCGGTCAGCCGTCTGACCTGGGCATCGTAGGTGGCGTGGCGGGCACGGAGCTGATCGGCATCGGATTGGGCAAAGGTCGCGTCCAGCCGCGCCAGCGTCTGCCCGGCCCGGACCACTTCGCCCACCGTGACGTCGATCGACCGGATCACCGAGGTTTCCAGGGGCTGCACAACGATGGACGGCCGCGTCGTTATCAGCCGGCCCGGCGCCACGACCACCTCGTCGACCTGGGAGACCGTCGCCCACGTCACCGCGCCGACGATCAGCGCCGCGACCAGATACAGCGTCACCCGCGCGACCCGGGGCGGCTCGCTGGCCTCCAGTTCCATCGCATCGGGCTGGAACGCCGCAATGAAGGAGCGTGTAGCCGATGCGGGCGCCGACTGGCTCCTGATCACGAGGGCGCGCGTCTGCGGGGCCTGGTCGCCGGTCATGCCGCATGCCTCGTCTGCTGCGTCCAGAGCTGGCGATAGACAGGATTCCGCGACAGCAGCTGATCGTGCCGGCCCAGGTCGGCGACCCGCCCGCGATCGATCACCAGGATCGCGTTCGCGTCGACCAGCGTCGACAGCCGGTGCGACACGATCACGACGGTCCGGCCGCTCGAGATCCGGCGAAGATTGTCGCGAACCAGCGCCTCGCTCTCCGGATCGAGGGCACTGGTGGCCTCGTCGAAGATAAGGATCCGCGGATCGGCCACCAGCGCACGGGCGATCGCCAGTCGCTGCTTCTGGCCGCCGGACAGGTTCTCCGCATTCTCCTCGAGAACGGTCTCGAAGCCGCGCGGCAGGCGTTCGATGAACTCGGTCGCCCCGGCCATCTCGGCGGCACGGGCGACTTCGTCGGGGGTGGCGTTCGGCTTTCCGGCGAGGATGTTGTCCCGCACCGTGCCCCGGAAGAGAAAGCTGTCCTGCAGCACCACGCCGATGCTGTTCCGCAGATGCACCAGGTCGATCTCGCGAATGTCGAAGCCGTCCAGACGGAGCAGCCCCTGCTGGATCGGGTAGAGACCCTGGATCAGTCGCGTGATCGTCGTCTTTCCGGACCCGCTCTTGCCGACGACGCCGAACAGGCTGCCGGCGGGGATCTTGAAGGAGATATCGTCCAGCGCCGGCGGTCCGTCCGCGCCATAGCGGAACGTGACGCCTTCGAACTCCAGCGCGCCGCCGAGGTCGGGGCGGAGGCCCGCCCCCTGCACCGCCTGCTCGGGGCGCTGGTTCATCAGCTGGCCCAGCATGCGCACCGAGAGCGCGACGTCCTGATACTCGTGAACCATGGTGACGATCTGCACCAGCGGCCCGGAGACCCGGTTGGCCAGCATGTTGAACGCGACCAGCGCACCGATCGTCATCGAACCGTCGAAGACCGCCATCGCGCCGAAGCCGATGATGGCCACCATCATCATCTTCTCGACCATCCCGGTGAGGGACTGGGCGGTGGTCGACACCGTCTCCACCCGCGCCCGGACCGCCACGGTCTGCGCCGAGCGATCGTCCCACAGCCGCCGCTGCCGCGGCTCCATCGCGAGCGATTTCACCGTCCGGATCCCGTGGACCGTTTCCACGAGAAGCGCCTGACGCTCGGCCTCCGCCTCGTACAGGTTCGCCAGCCGCCGCCGGAACGGCCCGACCAGCAGCGCCACGATACCGCCCACCAGCGCCGTGAAGGCCAGCACCACGCAGGTCAGCTCGACGCTGTACATCAGGAGGACGGGAATGAAGACGAACAGGGAAAGCCCATCGAGCAGCGTCAGGAACAGGCGGCCGGTCAGAAACTCGCGTATCCGCCCGGTCTGCTGCATGTGTTTGACGAGCACGCCCGCCGAGGCGCGCTCGAAGAGGCTGATCGGCAGGCTGAGAAGGTGGCCGAATGTGCGCGTCGCCACACGGATGTCGATGCGATTGGACGCGAACAGCAGCAGATAGCGGCGCAGGAAGGAGAACGCGGCGTCGAAGGCCAGCGCGACCAGCACGCCCGCTGTCAGCACGTAGAGGGTCTGGTAGCTCTCGTGTACCAGGACCTTGTCGATCACCAGCTGGAAGAAGATCGGCGTGACCAGACCCAGCGCGTACAGAAGGACGGCTGCGACGGCGACATCCGCGAACAGCCGGCGCTGCCGGAGGATCTCCGGAACGAACCAGCGGAATCCGAAGGGCTGATCGGGGTCCGCCAGCCGGTAGCTGCGCTTCAGCAGCAGGATGTCGCCGCTCCACCGTTCCCGGAAGCGGGCCTCGGTGACATCCATCAACTCCGGACGTACCGCCAGCGGATCCAGCACGCGGACGACCCCCTCGCCCTGCGCGTCGCCGCCTGCCTCCGCCGGGACGATCCTTCCGATGCCGGCGACGAGGATCCAGTTGCCGTTCGTAAGGCGCGCCATTGCCGGATAGGCCTGGCCGAGTTCGGTCAGCTCGTTCCAGCCGACGCTGCGGGCCCGCGCCTTCAGGCCGAGGTCCCGGGCCATGCGCACCAGCATGGCGTCGTCCACCGCCTCCTCGCCGATCGCATAGTCGTGCACGAGGCGGTGGACGCTGACGTCGAGCCCGTGATGCCGTGCGACGAGTGCGAGGCAGTGGAGCCCCGTATCGCCGGACATGGGAGCTGAACCGGGTGCCGGTGCCGGTGCCTCGCTCATCGTCACGCCTCGTCGCGGCGGCTGCGCCGGCGGCTCAGTTGAAGTTCGGCGAGGCGTTCCGGCCCACGGGCTCGGCTGCCGGCGATGCCGTGTCGCGTATCGGAAGGACGGTCCGCCGATCGACCGGCTTGGTTTCGGCCAGTCCCGCCACCGCCTTCTGCATCAGCTTGACCGCCTCGGCGAACGCATCGCCCGGCATGATGACGCGCTGCCGGACCACGGGCTTCGGGTTGTTGTGGGCGTCGCGCTGGTCGTGCGACAGGCTGACGAAGTCGATCCGGACGATCGACCCGGTGACGGTGATCTCGCCGACGCCGTCGGCATACAGTTCTTCGCGCATGGCTCATGTCCTTTCGGTGATGCGGGTTAGGCGGAGCGTGCCGCCGCGGCGTGGCCGTGCGGGTGGTGGTGTGCGAGCGACGTCCAAAGCGAAAGCGAGTCCCGCAGGCCCTCGAAATGCCGCGGATCGAAACGGTCGGCCGGGCCGGTGAGGCAGGCGTCGAGGGCCGAGCGGATCGCGGCTTCGTCGATGCCCGTTCCGATGAAAACGAGTTCCTGCCGCCGGTCGCCCCAGACGGGCGACCAGTGCCGCCGCATCATCTCGTGGAATACACGATGGTTCGGCCAGAGAACGCGCGGCACGGTCGTCCACCACTGTCCGCGCGCCTCCATCCGGCGCTGCCGCCCCGTCCAGGACAGATGGCAGAGCTGATCCGGACGCGTCGCCAGCCAGAAATGGCCTTTCGCGCGCAGGACGCCGTGCCACCGCCGCTGCGCGAACGCTGCCAGGGCAGCGGGGGCGAACGGCCGGCGGGCCCGATAGACGAAGCTCGATATCCCGTATTCCTCGGTTTCCGGGACATGGTCTTCCGGGGCGTGCAGCGCCTTGTGCCAGAGCGGCCGCCGCGCCGCGCGGCGCTCGTCGAACAGGCCGGTGCCCATCGCCTCGACGGCCGGCACGACGCCGTACGAGGTCTCGATCACACGCGCCTCGGGGTTGAGCGCTCTCAGGATCGCGCGTACGCGGCGGAGATGATCCGGCGTCACGTCGCGCGCCTTGTTCACGATCAGCACATCCGCGAACTCGATCTGGTCGGCCAGCAGATCGGCCAGTGTCCGGCCGTCGTCGGTGCCGGCGGCCAGCCCTCTGTCGCAGAGCGTATCGAGGCTGCCGTACAGATCCGGGAGGTCGATCGCGTCGACCACGGCGACCACCGTATCGAGGCGGGCGATATCGGCCAGCGAGCGGCCCGCCTCGTCCCGGAACGAGAAGGAGGCGGCGATCGGCAGCGGTTCCGCGATGCCGGTACTTTCGATCACGAGATAATCGAAGCGCCCGGTGCCGGCCAGGCGCCGCACCTCCGTCAGCAGGTCGTCCCGTAGCGTGCAGCAGATGCACCCGTTGCTCAGCTCGACGAGCTGCTCCTCGGTGCGCGCGAAGCCCGGCGTTCCGCCGCGGATCAGGTCGGCGTCGATGTTGACTTCGCTCATGTCGTTCACGATCACCGCGATCCGGCGGCTCTCGCGGCTGTTCAGGATGTGGTTCAGGACGCTGGTCTTGCCTGCGCCCAGGAAACCGGTGAGCAGTGTCGCGGGCAGGCGCTCGGGGCGCGCCGTCATCGCCGGCTACGCCGTGAGGTGGGTGTCGAAGACGACATCCACCCAATAGTTGGTCTGGTTGTAGCTCTCGGTCGGAAACACCCCCGACGGCCCGTAGGCGTACACCCCGTTGCCGCCCGCCGTGGATGAGGCCAATGCGCGGAGCGGCCCATTGGAGAGTTCACCGCCGAAGAAGGCCGGCGTCGCGGAGTAGAAGCCGTTGGTGTGGTAGGAGGCGACGTAAGTGGTGTCCGCCGCGATCGCGACCGGGCTGGCGAAGCTCGCCGTCTGCCAGCCGCTCGCGGTCTCGGCGGTGAAGGTGGCGGTCGCGAGCAGCGACCCCGCCGCGGTCCAGATATGCGCTTCATGCGTCCCGACGTTTTCCGCAGCCTTGTAGAACCGCACGCCGGTGATGCTTCCGGCGACGTCGGCCTGGAACTTGATGCCCAGTTCCACGGGATCGGGATCGTTCGCGGCCAGGACCGCCGGCACGTCTCCGGACGAGAACAGGCTGAGGCCGATGCCCGGTTCGTTCACCGTCAGGCCGACCGTCGCCGACGCGCTGCCGCCGCGTCCGTCCGAGATCGTATAGTCGAAGCCGGCGGCGCCGCTGTAGCCGGCACCCGGCGTGAAGGTGACGGTCTGCGCCACCGGGTCCAGGACGACGCTGCCGTTCGTCGCACTGCCGACCACCGTGATCGTCAGCGGGTCGCCATTGCCGTCGGTGTCGTTCCCGGTCAGCGCCGCCGCCGCCAGGACCAGCGGCGTCTCGTGCGCGGTGCTGAAGCCTGCGTCCGCCACCGCCACCGGCGCCTGATTCTCCTCGACCGTCTCGTTATAGACGACGTCGACCCAATAGTTCGAGCCGTTGTAGCTGCCGGTCGGGAAGCTGCCCGGCGCGCCATAGGCGTAGACGCCGTTGCCGCCTCCCGCCGCCGAGGACGGCGCGCGCAGGGGCCCGTTCACCGTTTCGGCAGCGAAGTAGTTCGCGTCGACCGCATAATTGCCGTTGGTGTGATAGGAGGCGACGTAGGTGGTGTTCGCCGCGATCGCGACCGGGCTGGCGAAGCTCACCGTCTGCCAGCCGCTCGCCGTCTCGTTGGTGAAGGTGGCGGTCGCGAGGACGGTGCCGGAGGCCGTCCACAGCCGCCCCGTGTGCACGCCGGTATTCTGCGGCCCCTTGTAGAAGCGGATGCCGGAGATCGTGCCCGCACTGTCCGCGCGGAACTTGACGCCCAGTTCTACGGGATTGGGATCGCCGGAAGAGATCGTCCCGGGCACGTCTCCGGACGAGAACAGGCTGAGGCCGATGCCCGGTTCGTTCACCGTCAGGCCGACCGTCGCCGACGCGCTGCCGCCGCGTCCGTCCGAGATCGTATAGTCGAAGCCGGCGGCACCGCTGTAGCCGGCACCCGGCGTGAAGGTGACGGTCTGCGCCACCGGGTCCAGGACGACGCTGCCGTTCGTCGCACTGCCGACCGCCGTGATCGTCAGCGGGTCGCCATTGCCGTCGGTGTCGTTCCCGGTCAGCGCCGCCGCCGCCAGAACCAGCGGCGTCTCGTGCGCGGTGCTGAAGCCCGCGTCCGCCACCGCCACCGGCACTTGGTTTTCCTCGACCGTCTCGTTGTAGACGACGTCGACCCAGTAGTTCGAGCTGTTGTAGCTGTTGTTCGGGAAGCTGCCCGGCGCACCGTAGGCATAGACGCCGTTGCCTCCGGCGGCGGCTGAAGATGGCGCGCGCAGCGGGCCGTTCACCGTCTCCACGGTGAAGTAATTCACATCCAGCGCGTAGTTCCCGCTGGTGTGGTAGGACGCGACGTAGGTCGTGTTCGCCGCGATCGCGACCGGGCTGGCGAAGCTCACCGTCTGCCAGCCGCTGGCCGTCTCGTTCGTGAAGGTGGCGGTCGCGAGGACGGTGCCGGAGGCGGTCCACAGCCGCCCCGTGTGCACGCCGGTATTCTGCGGCCCCTTGTAGAAGCGGATGCCGGAGATCGTGCCCGCGCTGTCCGCGCGGAATTTGACGCCCAACTCCACGGGATCTGGATCGCCGGAGGACAGGATCGCCGGAACGGCGGCGGGCGAGAACAGGCTGAGGCCGATCCCGGGCTCGGTCACCGTCAGGCCGACCGACGCCGATGTGCTGCCGCCGCGTCCGTCCGAGATCGTATAGCCGAAGCCGGCCGCGCCGCTATAACCGGGGCCCGGCGTGAAGGTGACGGTCTGCGCCGCTTGGTTCAGCACGACGCTCCCGTTCGTGGCACTTCCGACCGCCGTGATCGTGAGGGGGTCGCCGTTGGCGTCCGTGTCGTTCGCCGTCAGCGCCGCCGCCGCGAGAACCAGAGGCGTCTCGTGCGCCGTCGTGAAGCCCGCGTCGGCCACTGCCACCGGCGGCTGGTTCGGCTCCTCCTGGAAGACGACGTCTACCCAATAGTTCTGATCGAGATAGGTCCCGTCCGGGAATGTGCCGACATCGCCGTAGCCGTACACGCCCGCACCGTTGGATGCGGTGAGCGGGCCGCTCTGGCGGGGTGCATCGAAGTAGCCGGTATCGACGGAATAGCGCCCCGCACTGTGGTAGGAGGCGACATAGGTGGTGCCGGCCGCAATGGCGACCGGCTGTGCGAAGCTCACCGACTGCCACCCGCTGGTCGTCTCGTTGGTGAACGGCGCCGCGGCGAGCAGCGTCCCGGAGGCGGTCCACAGGTGGGCCGTATGCTGGCCCTGGTTGAGAAAGCTCTTGTAGAAGCGGACGCCGGTAATGCTGCCGTTCGTCTGAGCCGTGAACCGCAGGCCGAGTTCGATCGGCATGTTGTCGTCGACATAGAGGTCGGCCGGCACGTCCGCATAAGTCCAGAAGCTCGACGTCTCGGGCAATGTCACGGTGACCGCCCGTCCCGGCCCCGGTGTCTCCAGGTTCAGGCTGTCGTCGACCGCGCGCGACAGGATCGGATAGCTGCCGACCGGCCCCACCTGCCCGGTGTAGCTCCACGTCTCACGACCGGTCGCCTTCCGCCACGAGTTGCCGCCGTCCAGCGACACCTCGATGCCCGCCACCTTTCCGCCGCCGCCGTCCGCAGCCGTCCCGGTTATGGTGACCGTCTGGCCGTCGACGAACGTCGCCCCTTCGAAAACCGCCGATATCTGCGAGGACGGCGCCAGTGCATCGGACGATGGTGCGGCGAGAACCAGGCTGGCTTCGAGCGTGTCCGGCTGGATGCCCATGTCCGCGAACAGGTTGACCATCGCCTGCTGCACGTTGGGATCGGTCGGGGTCGGCTCGTTGTCGTGGTTGTCGTCCAGTCCCCACGACCAGTAGACGGTGCCCGCCCCGAACACGATGGCGCCGCTCTCGGCGCGATACATCGTCAGGCTGTGCGTCGCCTCGCCCGGACCGACGGTCGACCCGAAGTCCATCAGGAACGTGTCGACTTCCACCGTCGTCAGCGACAGGTTGATCAGGCCCGCCGGCCGGAAGCCGTTGTCGACGTCGGAATCCCACTCGTAACCCAGCAGATTGCCGACCAGCGCGCCGGTCTCGCCGACCTGCAATGTCGACATCCCCGTGTTGCGCCAGAACCGGAACTGGGAGAAGTCGTAGGGTACGCTGATCGTGTCGAGCCGGTACGCGTCGACCTGGAACATGGTGCCGGTCAGGGAGTTCTCCGGCTCCTGCCCCTCGTCCCAGAAGCGTTCGTCGCGCCAGGTGCCCGTGCTGGTGCCACTGGGGTCGATGCTTGTTCCGGCCCAGGTCTCCTTGTAGCAGACGAGGGTGCGATAGGGCATGCCGTCGCCGTCTATGCTCGTCTCCCAGCGGGCCTTCCAGTAGACCTCGTTGCCGCTGAAGAAGGAGAGATTGACCCCGGCGTCGCGCGCCGCCTCGACGTTCGCACGCTGTTCGGCGGTCCAGTATTCGTCGTGGCCCACCGACAGGAACATCTGGTGGTCCAGCAACTGCGCTCCGGCGCGCGCGGTATCGGCCCCGCCGATATAGGAGACGTCGTAGCCGTTCTGCTCGATCCAGCGGATCGCCGAATATTCGACGCCGAACAGATAGTTCTGCGGCCCCCAGGCGTAGATCTCGGAATGCAGGAACGGCCGGTTGTAGCTGACGGCGTAGGCGCGGCCGATCGCGTTCAGCCCGCAGCTGCAGTTGGGCGGGTTGTAGGAGATGATCTCCTCGGGATCGACCGGCACGTCGCCGCCATAGAAGTTGGCGCCGCCCCAGGGATTGTAGGCCTGCCAAGTCGTGTCCGACGTCTGGAAGACGATGTCGCTCGCGGTGCCGTCGCCGCGGACGACGAACGGAATCTCGTTGGCACCCTCGGTTCCATCCTGCCGGCGCATGACGGCCAGATAGACGCCCGAGACCGCATCCTCCGGGACCTCCCATTCGGCGGAGACACCCCAGTTGCCGCAGTCGATGAGGCCCCGCTCCATGTCCACGATCGGATGCGGCTGTACCTGCGGCGTCTCGCTCTGGCGCTCGATGGTCGCGACCTTCCGAGCGCCCATCCCGCCATAGTAACCGAGCCGGTAGATGTCGATGCGGTAGTCGGTGGAATCCGTGGCGATCTTGAAGCTGACCGTCTCGCCCTGGTCGACGCTGAATTCCGTCGCGAAGCCTTCGATGCTGCGGTCACGCTCCGTCAGGCGCCACTCGCTTTCCGGCGAACCCGGCAGGGCGTTTTCCAGCGCGATCCGTCCCAAGGTGGTAGGCGGCGCGATTTCATCGCTCGCGGCGGGATTGACCGACACCCGGACGAATTCCGACGGGGGCGGCAGCACCTCCTCGATCCCCGGCACGGCCCAACCCGGGAGCTTTTCGACGGCCGTGTTGGCCGGCTGGACACGCAACCCCTCGGAAGAGGGCTGGAGCGGCGCCGGCGCATCCGGGACGGTGGACGCGCCGGATCCATCAGCCGATGCCACGTCCCCGACGGCGGCGGCGACGTTCGCCTGCTCGTCGTCGGCGACCAATGCCGAACCGGCGGTCCTCGGCGCACCGGGCATGCCCTGCGGCCCGGCGGTCTCGTCCATCGCGGCGCCGCCTGCCTCGCTGCCGACCAAAGCCGTGGTGTCCGCCTCCGGCGCGCCGGCGGCGGTATCGGCCTGCAGCGGTTCACCGGTGACCGCCGACAGGGCGAGGAAGCCTCGGGCGTCCGGCGAGCCGGCGGCGATTGCAGTATGGTCGCGGAGCATCGGCGATTCCCGTTGCGATCTCCGCACACCCTCCCCGGAATGCAGCGTGCCGGGGTAGTCGGTTTTTCGGATTACCTCCCTTTCAACCACCCCCCGCAAGCTGGCGGAGACGGGTTGTTCACGACATGACGGCGCCGCGGGGCTTGGGGGAGCGAGATGACGGCGGAGAGCGTTACCGTGGACATTCGGTCGAGGCCGTTCCGCAGTCGGAACGTGCCGCTGAGGGAGCCTGTCGCGGCAGAATAGCGATTGCCGCCGGAACGTGCGCCGCAGGATACGCAGGAGCGGCTTCCGGCTAGACAGGGTGCGGGAGAGGAGAACCGCGATCCTGCAGCAGACGTCCACGTACGTAGACGCCGCGCGGCTCGCTCCCTCTCCCGGAACTCGATGACCGCTCGGAAATTTTCCAGGAGGATCAACCGACGCGCGCGCGGAGAGCTACCCCCCGCACCAGGACACTGTACTAGAAATTGGGCCGCCCGCCCTTTAAGGGCTGATATCGTTCGCTTTTTGAGTTTGGCTGGGGGACCTGGATTCGAACCAGGGCTGCTCGGGTCAGAGCCGAGAGTTCTACCGCTAAACTATCCCCCAAGCGGGCGAGGCCGACGGGCGGGTCGGGCAAGCGGCGCTGAACTTAATGATCGGGCGGCGCTATGGCAACCCGTCTCGCGCGGGGTTAGCATGTTCGCAACGATACGGGGCCGCGCGGCCTGGGGAGGCGGGCGCGAGCACCCGGGGAGACGTGAGGTGGCGACGTACGAGAAGTGGCGCTGCAGGCGCCGATGGCGAGGACGTGCCCGCGGGTCGGGACCGCCGGGGGACCCGGCCGAGCCGGTCTACGGCGCGCTCGATCTGGGCACCAACAACTGCCGCCTGCTCGTCGCCACGCCCAACCGCTACGGCTTCGACGTCGTCGACTCCTTTTCCCGCATCGTGCGGCTCGGCGAAGGGCTGCAGGCCAGCGGCGAGCTCTCCGAGGCGGCCATCGAGCGCACCATCTCCGCCCTGAAGGTCTGCGCCGCGAAGCTGGAGCGGACCGGCACCAACCGCCTGCGCAGCGTCGCGACCGAGGCCTGCCGCCGGGCGCGCAACTGCGGGACCTTCGTCGAGCGGGTCGCCGAGGAGACCGGGGTCGAGCTGGAGATCATCGACACCGCCGAGGAGGCGCGCCTCGCCGCCGGCGGCTGCGCGCCGCTGCTCGACCAGCGCCGGGCGCGCGCGCTGATGTTCGACATCGGCGGCGGCTCGACCGAGGTGATGTGGGTCGCCGTGCCGGCGCGCGGCCAGCCGCAGGTCATCGACTGCATCTCCGTGCCGCTCGGCGTCGTCAACATGGCGGAGCGCTGGGGCGGCCACGAGGTTTCGGCCGGGGCGTACGAAGCGATGATCGCCGAAGTGCGCGCCGGACTGGAGCCGTTCGAGGCGCGTCACCATATCGCCGAGGAAGCCCGGGCGGGCCGGGTGCAGATGCTGGGATCGTCCGGCACCGTCACCACGGTCGTCGGCATCCGCCTCGACCTGCCGAAATACCAGCGGCGCGCCGTGGACGGCCAGTTTCTCGAGCGCACCGACATCGACAGGATCAGCGAGCAGTTGCGGACCATGACCTATGCCGAGCGCGCCGCGCACCCCTGCATCGGCGCCGACCGCGCCGACCTGGTGGTGGTCGGCTGCGCCATCCTGGCCGCCATCTGCCGGCTCTGGCCGGCGGAGCGGCTGCGCGTCGGCGACCGCGGCGTGCGCGAGGGCATCCTGCTGTCGCTGATGGCGGCGGACCGCGGCGCGACGCATGTCCGCGGCGCCGGCGCGTCGGGCGGATATTCCGCGTGACCGCCGGCCGCGGTTCCGGCTCGCGCGAGGTCACCGTCCGCCTGCGCACCGCGCGCAAGCGCAGCAACTCGTCGGCGCGCTGGCTCGAGCGCCAGCTGAACGACCCCTACGTCACCGAGGCGAAGCGCCTGGGCTGGCGCTCGCGCGCCGCCTTCAAGCTGATCGAGCTCGACGACCGCTTCCACATCCTCACCCCCGGCAAGCGCGTGCTCGACCTGGGCGCCGCCCCCGGCGGCTGGACCCAGGTCGCGGTCGCACGCTGCGGCGCGAGGAGCCGCGTCGTCGCCGTCGACATCCAGGCGATGGACGCGGTCGACGGTGCGGCGGTGCTGCAGCTCGACGCCACCCTGCCGGCCGCCGAGCCGGTCATCGCCGACGCGCTCGGTGGTGCCGCCGACATCGTGCTCAGCGACATGGCGCCCTCGACCATCGGCCATGCCGCGACCGACAAGATCCGCATCCTCGGCATGGCGGAGGCGGCCTACGACCTCGGCCGGGTCTTCCTGGCCCCAGGCGGCACCTTCGTCTGCAAGCTGTTCCAGGGCGGCGCGCACGCCTCGCTGCTGAACATGCTGAAGCGCGATTTCGCCCAGGTGCGCCACGCCAAGCCGCCGGCGAGCCGCAAGGACTCGTCCGAGATCTACCTGGTCGCGACCGGCTTCCGCGGCGAGCCGCAGTAACGACTCGGAGGAGGCGATGCGCGTCCTGATTACCGGCGGCGCCGGCTTCCTCGGGCGCAAGCTGACCCGGGCCCTGCTCGACCGCGGCAGCCTCGACGGCCGCACGATCGAGCGCATCGACGTCTTCGACGCGGTACCAGTGGAGACCGCCGACCCGCGCGTCCGCGCCACCACCGGCGACGTCGGCGATCCGGCCGTCGCAGCGGGGCTCGTGACACCCGAGACCGGCTTCGTCTTCCACCTCGCCGCCGTGGTCAGCGCCGGGGCGGAGGCCGACTTCGACCTCGGCATGCGGGTCAACCTGGACGGCACGCGCGCCCTGCTGGAGGCGGCGCGTGCCGCCGGTGGCCAAGCAGCGGGTGGCCAAGCAGCGGGTGGCCGGCCACGATTCCTCTTCGCCAGTTCCGTCGCCGTGTTCGGCGGGCCGATGCCCGACGTGATCGCCGACGGCACGATCACCACGCCGCAGAGTTCCTACGGCACGCAGAAGGCGATCGGCGAACTGCTGGTCGCCGACTATGGCCGCAAGGGCTTCGTCGACGGCCGCACCCTGCGCCTGCCGACCGTCGTCGTCCGCCCCGGCCGGCCGAACAAGGCCGCCTCGACCTTCGCCAGCTCGATCATCCGCGAGCCGCTGAACGGCGAGGAAGCCGTCTGCCCGGTGGCGCCCGAGCAGGCGATGTGGCTGATCTCGCCGCGCCGCGTGGTCGAGGACCTGCTGCACGCGGCCGAGGTGCCCGCCGCCGACTGGGGCATCGGCGCCGCCGTCTCGCTGCCCGGCATCACCTGCACCGTCGGCGGGATGGTCGCCGCCATGACCGCCGTCGCCGGCCCCGCGCCCGCCGCCCGCATCCGCTGGCAGCCCGACCCGGCCATCCGCGCCATCGTCGCCTCCTGGCCCGCCCGCTTCGCCCCCGCCCGCGGCCTCGCCCTCGGCTTCCGCGCCGACGAGAGCATGGAGGCGATCGTGCGCGCCTTCATCGAGGACGAGATGGGCGGCGGTCCGGCCGGATAGCCCGCGGCCGGTAACACCCGGAGCGTCCGAACCCGATCGTGGCCGCCGCGTTGGCGAGGGGTCGGCCCGCCTATGGCGGGCATCGGAGCGACGACGAAAGGGCGGGGCGATGTGGGGCAGCCTCCCGACGGCGGCGCTCGTCGCGGGATTCCTGGCGGCGGGCGGCGTCATCTTCATCTGCGGCCTGCGGATGACCGGGCTGGCGGACAAGCTTGCCGACCGGACAGGCCTCGGCGAGGCGATCGCCGGTGCCGTCCTCCTCGGTGCGGCGACGTCTCTCGGCGGAACCGTCGTGTCGATCACCGCGGCCCTCGACGGGCGGTCCTCGCTCGCCTTCTCCAACAGCGTCGGCGGGATCGCGGCGCAGACGGTGTTCCTGGCCGTGGCCGACATGTTCTACCGCAGGATCAACCTGGAGCATGCGGGCGCCGACCTGGGGAACGTGTTCCAAGGGCTCGTCCTCATCGTGCTGCTGACCCTGCCCTTCGTCGCCATGACGACGCCGGAGGTGACGATGTGGGCCATCCACCCGGTCTCGTTCGCGATCCTGCTGGTCTACGGCTCCGGCCTGCTCGCCGGCCGCACGGTCCGGAAAGCGCCGATGTGGACTCCCACCCGGACGAAGGAGACGCGGCCGGATCGGCCCGACGACGAAGATGCGGAAAGCCGCGCGGAGAGCACCGGCCGGCTGTTCCTGACCTTCGGGCTGCTGATGCTGCTCATGGGAACGTCCGGCTACGCGATCGCGAAGATCGCATCGGAACTGTCCGACCGCATGCATATCTCGGAAACCGTCGTCGGAGCGCTGGCGACGGCGGTGGTCACGTCCCTGCCGGAACTGGTGACCACGGTCGCGGCCGTGCGCCGCGGCGCCCTGCAACTGGCGATCGGCGGCATCATCGGCGGCAACACCTTCGACACGCTCTTCCTGGTGGCGTCGGACGTTGCCTATCGCGACGGCTCGCTCTACCACGCCGTCGGCGACCAGGACTATTTCTGGATCGTCGCGGCCCTGCTGATGACAGGCATCCTGACCGCCGGGCTGATCCTGCGGCAGCGCGAGGGGCCGGGTAAGATCGGGATCGAAAGCATCCTCCTCCTGCTCGTCTACGCCGGCGCCGTCGCGACCCAGTTCATCGCCGGCGGCGTGTAGGGGAAGAGGCGGCGCAGGCGCGGCGGCGCAGGCACTTGCAATCCGAAATAGGAATACCATCTCCATCCCCAGCACGACCCGGACTCCGTCCCGAGGCCGCCTTCTCCCTGGAAGGCGGCCTTTTTCGTGCGCTCCTTCCCGATCGGAGATGAAGCCATGCCCTCCCCTCGCCCGGCGCGCCGCGGTGCGCCGTATCCGTCGAGTCTCGATCTCGCCGATCTCGTCCCCCGCGCTCCCCAGGCGCCGCTCACCGTGGAAGACCTCGAGGAACTCATGGGCGATCCGCGCTACTGGCGCGAGAACGATCCGGCGGTCCGCGAGGCGGTGGAGCGGGGCTTTGCGCTGCTCTTCCCGGGCGACGAGCGCTTCGACGCCGCCGGCCGCCGCGAGATCGCCGACAGTCCGGAGATCGTGCCGCGCAGCCGCTGGCTCGGCGCCCCGGTCGATACCGGCACCGCCCGCCCCTCCCTGCTCGAGCGCGCCGCCCTGCCGGCCGCCGAGCGCGCGGCGGCCGATCCGCGAACCGACAGTGCCGTCACGCTGGCGATGGCCCCGGCCGGTGCCGTAGCGGCGCATGTCGCCCGGCAAGCCGCTGGCGCGCTGCCCGCTGCCGCCGCGGCGTCCTCCGCCGCCGGGACCACGGCGGCACACTTCGCACGGCAGGCGGCCGCCGCGGCCGCCAGAGCAGCAGCCGGTGCGGCAGCCGGTGCAGCCGCCGCAGCGCCGATCCTGCTGACGCCGGGCAACGGCCCCGTGCGCAGGAAGCTGCCCGACGGCGGCGAGGTGATCTGGGCGCCGGGCGATCTGGACGCCACGGTCCGCCGGCGCGGCGCCGACGGCTCGATGATGACCGAGCGCATGCCGCTGGTTCGGATGGTGCCGGGGGCCGACGGCTATCCTCGCGCCGAGCCCACCGACATCGGCGCCATCTTCTTCCCCGGCCCGCCGGCCGAGCCCGTGCCGCCCACCCAGAACCCCGGCTTCCCCGCCGACCCGCCGGTCGACCCGCGCGCCCGGCAGGAAGGTTTCCCCGCCGAAGAAGCCGCCCCCGGGATCCACGTCCGCCTGCGCGACGACGAAGCCGGCCGCCCCGTCATCGAGATCTTCCCCGATCTATCCGAAGAGAATGCCGGCCCGAACTGGCGCGAAAGCCGCGGCAGCGAGGACGGCCAGCAGAGGGATGTAGACTACGTAAGACGGCGCTTCTTCGAAAAACTGTATGAGGGGCGGATTCCCAACGAACACACCCATGGCGGCCGCAAGGACAACGGCGATGACGTAATCGAGCGCCACTTCAGGCCAGAGCACGGTGGCAGGACAGGATCGCGACGCTCCGACCTTACGATCAAAGTATATGGAGTGAACCACGACTTCAATGTATATACCGCAAATAAGGACGGCACGCCGATACGGCGCGAACGAAACGCGCTCGATAGTATCGAGAACGTACACAAGCCTTATTACAACTCGAATATTTCAAAAGAAGGCCGGATCATAGGCATTCCGAAATCCAAGGGATGGGACATCGAGCAGTGGAAAGCGATGGTCGACAAGAAGCTTGACGACCTGATCGCCGAGATCGAAAAACTTCACCGCTGATACATAATGCCAATGGCCCTCGCATAAGATGAGAACGAAATCCCGCTCCACCCACCTCCTGGTCATCGCAGAAGATGTTTTGCAAATATACAACTCTCTTCTGCACGCCTTTCCCGCCTTGCGATCTTATCGCAGCGTACAGGATATTCCTGGCAAGAGACGCCTTGAAGAAGAAGTCCGAAGAGAGGATATACCTGGATCGCTTCTTTCTTGCGGAGTGGTCGCACATTACGTACCCCCTGAGAACTGGTCCCCCCAGTTCGAACTTGACCATGACGGCGCGCCGCTGCGCCTGCTCAATGCACCCGATCGACGATTCGCCACATTGCTCGATCCGGAGCATCGTTTGGACCTGTCTCGAATACCGGAGCATTTGGCCTTACAGACGCGCCGGGATCCGGTCAGGCAGAGCGAACTCCGAGAGATGTACCGGCACGACCGTCTAATCGGTTTTCCAAGCCAGGAAGGACTGATCTACGGCTATTATCCGGTCGGTGACGAGCAGCAGAGGCTGTTCGTTTCGCGCATCACCGCCGTCGTCCGCCGCCCCACGACCAACCGCTACCGACAGCAGGACATGATCACCGGCGAGATCCTCGACGAGCGGACCGGAACAGACTACTGGGCCGGCGCGGACGTGCAGCGCCGGTGCAGGGAGGAGCGCGATTTCTATGCCCTGATCGGATGGTCGACGGAGCAGCGACGCTGGATCGGCTGGAAGACGATGCCGCGCGAGCCCCGGCGGAGGGCGAGCAGCCGATGATCCCCGCCCGCCATCGTTCGCCGCTCCCGCAAGTTGTGTGACGTCGTCCTCGTGACCGCGCGGTACGATCGGAATGGCGAGAAGATCTCGGCCCGCTCGACCCATGTCGTCGTCACCGGGGTCGATACCCACGCCCTCTACCTGCGCCTCGAAGAGGTCTGGCCTGCTCTGCGCGCGTTCGAATGGACGTGGGACGAGGAACGTCGACGGACCGCATTCCGCGAGGTGAGACCGACATCGCTCCCCCCAGAGACCGGATCGCTCAGGACCATCGACCACTATCTGCCCGACCCCGGCAGCGCATTCGAGCCCAGTATCTGCGGGTGGCGCAACGCAGATCTTCCGAGCAGGCGTTTCCGCACGATGCTCGCCGCCGGCGGGGTCCTCGATCTCTCCCACCCGCCGGAAAACCAGCGCATCGTGGCATCGAAGAACCCGGAACTCCAGGCGCTGCTCGCGGAAATGTACGGTCACGATCTCCGCATCCCCGTGGCCGGCAGCGGCGGCCAGGTCGACGCCTACTTCAAGGTCGGCGACGAAGATACGCGCCGCTTCGTACAGAAGGTCATGTCAACCGCCCGGCGCGGCATGTCCAATCGGTATCGGTGGCAGGATCTTCTCACCGGCGCCCTGCTCCAGGAAAGCGGCGGTGACGTACGCTGGGCGGGCGAAGACACGGTGCGCCAGTGCCTGGAACGGGACGATTTCTTCGCCTGGATCTTCTACGACCCCGACCGCAAACGCTGGACCGGGGTGAAGGCGCTGCCGCGCGAGCCACGGCGCAGGCGGAGCGCCCGCGCCGCATTGGGTCCGGCTTGACGGCGGTAGCTTTTTAACGGGCAGGTGCCGGCCGAACGCCCGACGACGCCGCGCCTACAGAATTTCCCTTTTTAAAACAATTACTTGTGCCGTTCCGCCGGCCCGGAGAACGGCATCGTCCGCGGCGGAATAGGCGCCGGGCGGCCGAAACCGTTCCCACTTGGCTCGAATAGGCCCCACTTGGCTCGAATAGGCCTGAATTCGCCGGAACGGACGCGGTCGCCACGCGCCGAGGCGAAGCCTTTCACACCGCCCCCACCTCCCTCAGCGCCGCGATCTCCGCCGCGTCATATCCCGCCTCGCCCAGCACCTCGTCCGTGTGCTCGCCGAGGCGCGGCGGCGCGCGGTCGAGCCTGGGGCCGTCCGTGTCGGCGCCGAAGCCGGCGGTGACGATCGGCATCTCGCCGTCGAGGCCGGCGGCGGCCCCCGGCACGGTCTGGACGAGCGAGCGGTGTGCGAGCTGCGGATGCTCCAGCACCTGGGGGATGGTGTTGATCGCCGAGGCGGGCACGCCGTTGCGGCCCAGCCGCCCGGCCCACTCCGTGGCGGAGGCGTCGGCCAGCGCCGCCTCGATCTCGGCCTTCAGGGCGGCGGCGTTCGTCTGGCGCGCGGCCGTGTCGGCGAAGCGCGGATCGGCGGCCAGCTCCTCGCGGCCGATGGTGCGGCAGATGCCGGCGAACTGCGCCTGAGTCAGGGCGGTGATCAGCAGCCAGCCGTCGCCGGTGCGGAAACTGTCCGCCGTCGGCAGCTTCGCCGGCCCCATGTTGCCGAGCAGCTCGGGCATCTGCCCGCCGATCTGCCACCCGGCGATCAGCGGTGTCAGCATGGTCAGCGCCGTGTCCAGCATCGAGGTATCGATGCGCTGGCCCTCGCCCGTCACCTGGCGGCGGAACAGCGCCGAGGCCACGGCGAAGGCGGCCGTCACGCCGGTGCTCAGGTCGACCGCGGTGAACCCGGCGCGCGTCGGCCCGGTGGCCTCGTGGCCGGTCACCGACATCATGCCCGAGGCCGCCTGGATCGCTCCGTCATAGGCCGCCGTGCCGGCATAGGGCCCCGCCTGGCCGTAGCCGGAGATCGAGCAGTAGACCAGCTTGGGATTGACCGCGCGCAGTTCCTCCCAGCCGAGACCGGCGCGGTCCATGGTCCCCGCCTTGAAATTCTCCAGCACGACGTCGGCGCCCGCCACCAGCCGGCGCACCACCTCGCCCGCCCGCGGATGCTTCAGGTCGAGCGTGATCGACCGCTTGCCGGCGTTCATCGCACAGAAGGCCGGCGCCATGCCGATGTCGGCGAAGCGCGCGTCCGTCATCATGCGCCGCATCTGGTCGCCGCCCTGCGGGTTCTCGACCTTGATCACGGTCGCCCCCAGCAGCCCGAGCTGGAACGCGCAGAACGGCCCCGCCAGCACCTGCGAAAAGTCGATCACGCGCACGCCGTCGAACGCCCTGGCCATTGCTCACCGTCTCCCGTGTCGTCCGCTGCGGACCCGAATGTCCAGGCATATTAGCGACAGGCGAAGGGGATGCCACCCTCGCCCGCCATCCGCCAGGAGGCTCCACAGGTTGCAGAGCCGGGCCGCCGACAACGTTTGCGTCTTGCATACCGTGTTACGGCGGCGCAGGATCGCGGCACAGCAGGAAGCTGGAGGAACGCCACGATGCCTCTCCACCGCTTGTGCACCGCACGCGCGCCGCTGCCCGCCCTCGTTGTCATCCCTGTGTTCTCTGCCCTGCTGCTGGCCGCCTGCAGCACGCCGGCGCCGCTGGCGGAGGGTCCCGCACAGAAGACCCCGGACGTCCTGAAGGCGGACTACGATCGCTCGATCCGCAGCGCGGCCGTGAAGGAACCGGGCTTCTCCGTACCGCTGCGGGCGATCCCCGCCGGCCAGAAGATGGTCACGGTGGGGACGTTCACAGAGTGGGGCGCCCCGCCGAATCCGCTTAAGCGAGATGTCTGGGTGTCATTGCCGGACCAGCTGCGCGAACTGTGCCGCGGCAAGCCGGACGCGGTGCTCGCCCTGCAACAGATCCTCGGGCTGCCGCCGCAGCCTGCTCCTTCGAAGCCGGAGAACCGGTTCGTCGTCGTCACCTTCGAGGTGCCGCGGGACGCCATGTTCCGGCCCTGTCCCGGCGGTACGGATGTCGGCGCTGCCCAGTGCACTGCCGGTGATCTGAGCGCGAAACTCGACCACGAGACGACGACCTTCCTGCTGAACCAGATCTGGACCTCCTACCGCACCGGCTTCACGCAAGCGGGCGGCGACGGCGAACCGCAGCCGCGATGGGGCTACCCTTTCACTGGCATGGGCTGGTCCTACAACTGGGATCCGGCCGCGTCGTCGCGGGTCGGCATATCCGAATACGTGGTACGGAAGGGTGCGCCGGCGACCGTCCTGGAGATCAGCACCCCCGAGGCCTTCTGCGGCGCCGCCTGAACGCCCCCGGTCTACCGCCGCCGTTCCGCTCCCTCGAACAGCACTTGCTCGCGGCGCGCGCCGTCGGCGGCGACCGCCTCGAAATCGGCTGGGTCGAGGCGCGCGGTCGGCGGCGGCACCACGCGGAAATGGCCGAAGCGGTCCTCGCCCGCGACCAGCGCCACCTCGGTGTCGGGGCCGGATCGGCCCCGCATCGACGGCGCGATGTAGCGGATGGCCGCCCCGATGCGGCGGTCGCCCGTCCGGTTCGGGCCGGAGGCGTGGAACAGGTGGCCGTGGTGCAGCGACGCCTGCCCCGGCTTCAGCACCACGTCGACCGCGTCCCGCTCGTCGACCTCGACCGCGATCTCCTGGCCGCGCGTCAGCAGGTTGTCGGCGGCGAAGCTGTCCGCGTGCGGCACGATGTTCCGCCGGTGGCTGCCGGCGACGAAGCGCATGCAGCCGCTCTCCGGCGTCGCCGGCGACAGGGCCACCCACAGCGTGACCTCGTCCGCCTGGTCCAGGCCCCAATAGGTCAGGTCCTGGTGCCAGCTCACATAGTTCGGCGTGTTCGCCTCCTTGATGAACAGGCCGGAGCCCCAGACCATCAGGTCCGGCCCCAGCACGGCCGACGCCGCCGCCACCATCCTCGGATGCCGGATCAGCGCGTCGAAGGACGGCAGCAGCCGGGCGGGGTAGCCCCGGACCATTCCGAGCTTGCGCTTGTCGGCCCGTACCGCATCCTCGGCGGCCTCCAGGTCGGCGCGCAGGCCTGCCGCCTCGTCTGCGGACAGGATGTCGAGCGGGAAGACGAAGCCGTCGCGCGCATAGGCCGCGCCGATGGTCGAAGCGGGTGTCGCAGCGGATGTCGGGGCGATCTTGTTCATCCTGGGTTCTCCCTCCGCACAGGGCGGGCCGATCGACGGTTCGTGGCGGTTCTCGTGGCGACCGCGCTTGGCTCGGATGGTGCATCGGGCGCGCCTGATCGGCAACGGGCTCGGCAACCGGGGCTGCATCCGCCGGCGGCCTCGGTTCTTCGCGTCCGCCTGCGCCAGGGCGTTTCGTTGACACTCCCTTGCCTGCGGCTTATCTGTCCGGAGCGTCGCCCGAGGCCGGCTCGACGCGCCGGCCGACGCGTCCCAGCGCCTTTCCACCAGAGGAAAACTGCATGCTCGGCGCCCTCGCCAAGCGCATCTTCGGTTCATCGAACGACCGGTTCGTGAAACGACTGCAGCCGAACGTTGCAGCGATCAATGCGCTCGAGCCGGAAATCGCGGGCCTGACCGACGAGGAGCTGCGCGCGCGCACCCTCTGGTTCCGCGAGCGCCTCTCCAAGGGAGAGACGCTGGACGACCTGATGATCGAGGCCTTCGCCACCGTGCGCGAGGCCGCCAAGCGCGTCCTCGGCCAGAGGCATTTCGACGTGCAGCTGATGGGCGGCATGGTGCTGCACCAGGGCATGATCGCCGAGATGCGCACCGGCGAGGGCAAGACGCTGGTCGGCACGCTGCCGGTCTATCTCAACGCCCTGTCGGGCAAGGGCGTGCACGTCGTCACCGTGAACGACTATCTCGCCCGTCGCGACGCCGAGTGGATGGGCCAGATCTACGCCTTCCTCGGCCTCTCGGTCGGCTGCATCCTGCACGGCCTCTCCGACGAGCAGCGCCGCGCCCAGTACGCCGCCGACATCACCTACGGCACCAACAACGAGTTCGGCTTCGACTATCTGCGCGACAACATGAAGTTCCGCCTGGAGGATATGTGCCAGCGGCCCTTCAATTTCGCGATCGTCGACGAGGTCGACTCCATCCTGATCGACGAGGCGCGCACGCCGCTGATCATCTCCGGCGCCGCCGAGGCCTCGTCCGAGCTCTACAAGATCGTCGACGGCCTCGTCCGCCACCTCCAGCCGGAGCACTTCGAGAAGGACGAGAAGATCCGCGCCGTCACCCTCACGGACGCCGGCCAGGAGCGCGTCGAAGAGATGCTGCGCGAGCGCGGCCTGCTGCAGGGCGCCCTCTACGACGTGCACAACATCAGCCTCGTCCACCACGCCAACCAGGCGCTGCGCGCGAACGTCCTGTTCCACCGCGACACCGACTACATGCTGAAGGACGGCAAGGTCGTCATCATCGACGAGTTCACCGGCCGCGCGATGGAGGGTCGGCGCTATTCCGACGGCCTGCACCAGGCGCTGGAGGCGAAGGAAGGCGTCGAGGTCCAGACCGAGAATCAGACGCTCGCGTCGATCACCTTCCAGAACTACTTCCGGATGTACCCGAAGCTGGCCGGCATGACCGGCACGGCGATGACCGAGGCGAACGAGTTCGCCGAGATCTACAAGCTCGAGGTCATCGACATCCCGACCAACGTCCCGGTCATCCGCATCGACCATGACGACGAGGTCTACCGGACGACGGCGGAGAAGAACGAGGCGATTCTCGACCAGATCGAGGAGTGCTACAAACGCGGCCAGCCGATCCTGGTCGGCACCGTGTCGATCGACAAGTCGGAGCGGCTGTCCGACCTGCTGAAGGCGCGCGGGATCCCCCATCACGTCCTGAACGCCCGCTATCACGAGCAGGAGGCGTTCATCGTCTCCCAGGCGGGGCGGCCCGGCGCGGTGACGATCGCCACCAACATGGCCGGCCGCGGCACCGACATCCAGCTCGGCGGCAACGCCGACATGCTGATCCGCCAGCAGCTCGCCGATGTCACGGACGAGGCCGAGTTCTGGCGCCGCGCCGAGGAGATCCGCGCCGAAGTGGCGGAGGCCAAGCAGGCGGCGCTCGCCGCCGGCGGCCTCTTCGTGCTGGCGACCGAGCGGCACGAGAGCCGGCGCATCGACAACCAGCTGCGCGGCCGTTCCGGCCGCCAGGGCGACCCCGGCGCCTCGAAATTCTACCTCGGCCTCGAAGACGACCTGATGCGCATCTTCGGGTCGGAGCGGATGGACACCATGCTGCGCCGGCTCGGCCTGAAGCAGGGCGAGGCGATCATCCATCCCTGGATCAACAAGGCCCTGGAGAAGGCGCAGCAGAAGGTCGAGGCGCGCAACTTCGACATCCGCAAGAACCTGCTCAAGTTCGACGACGTGATGAACGACCAGCGCAAGGTCGTCTACGAGCAGCGCCGCGACATCATGCGCGCCCCCGACGTGCACGAGACCATCGTCGACATGCGCCGCGAGGTCGTCGACAACCTGGTCGGCCGCTTCATCCCCGAAAAGGCGCTGCCGGAGCAGTGGGAAGCGGCGAGCCTGCACGAGGAGCTGCTGCGCATCACCGGCATCGACTTCCCCGTCGTCGCATGGGCGGCCGAGGAAGGCATCGCCGACGACGAGATCCGCGAGCGCATCAACGGCGCCATCGACCGCCGCATGGCCGAGAAGTCGGCCAACTGGGGCCCGGAGATGATGCGCTTCGTCGAGAAGAGCGTCCTGCTCCAGCTGCTCGACCAGGTCTGGAAGGACCATCTGCTGGCGCTCGACCATCTGCGCCAGGGCATCGGCCTGCGCGCCTATGCCCAGAAGGATCCGCTGAACGAGTACAAGAGCGAGGCGTTCGAACTGTTCGACGCCATGCTGTCGCGCCTGCGCGAGCAGGTGACCGGCACGCTCTGCCACGTCGAGGTCCAGCAGGGCCCGGCCGAGGACGTGATGCCGCAGGAGCCGGACGACGCTACCTGGCGGGAAACGCGCCAGGACCCGGCCTTCGCCGACCAGCCGCAGGATGACGGCGACACCGCGGTCGCAACGCGCCCCGCCGCACGGCGGATGGTCGCCGCCGCTGCCGCGGACATCGACCCGGAGGACCCGTCGACCTGGGGCAAGGTGTCGCGCAACGCCCCCTGCCCCTGCGGCTCCGGCAAGAAGTTCAAGCAGTGCCACGGCCGCTTCGCCTGATGTCCGCGTAGGAACGTCCGCCTCCCGGGCCACCGCGGGGGCATAGCGACCACCTCCGCCCACTGGCGATTCTGCCGCGTCTCACGCAACATGGGACCGACCAGAAAAAACAGAGGGAACGGCGCGATGGATGGTACCCCGACCGATCTGACGCAGGAGACGGTCGCCACGACGTGGCTCGGCGACTTCAGGGCGGCCTTGGAGTCGGGCGACGCCGTGCGGCTCGCCGCGCTTTTCGCCGAAGACTGTCACTGGCGCGACCTCCTCGCCTTCGGCTGGGACCTGCGCACCACGTCCGGCGCCGACGCCATCGCGGCGCGGATCGTCCCCGCGTCCGCCGAGGTGGCGCCCGTCGGACTGGCGCTCGCCGAGCACCGGACGCCGCCGCGGCGGGTCCATCGCGCCGGCACCTCCTGCACCGAGGCCATCTTCGCTTTCGAGACCAACGTCGGCCCCTGCACCGGCGTCGTGCGCCTGGTGTCCGAAGGGAACGCGACGCGCGCCTGGACCCTGATGACCGGGCTGGACGAGATCCGCGGCCATGAGGATCCGGCGAACGGCAAGCGTTGGCAGAACGTCGACTGGAAGCGCAATTTCGGCGGCGAGAACTGGCTCGACCGCCGCAACAAGGCGCGCGCCTATGCCGACCGCGACCCGGCGGTGCTGGTGGTGGGTGGGGCGCAGTCCGGTCTGACCATCGCCGCGCGGCTGGGCCTGCTCGGCGTCGACACGCTGGTGGTGGACCGGGACGAGCGGATCGGCGACAGCTGGCGCCGCCGCTACCATGCCCTGACGCTGCACAACGAGACGCGCGTCAACCACCTGCCCTACATGCCGTTCCCGCCGTCCTGGCCCGTGTTCATCCCCAAGGACATGCTGGCCAACTGGTTCGAGATCTATGCCGAGGCGATGGAGCTCAACGTCTGGACCGGCACCGAACTGGTCTCGGGCAGTTGGGACGAGGCGGCCGGCTGCTGGGAGGCGGTACTGAAGCGCGCCGACGGCTCCGAGCGCCGCATGCGACCACGCCACATCGTCTTCGCCAACGGCGTCAGCACCACGCCGATCATGCCGGACCTGCCCGGCCTGAAGGACTTCCGCGGGACGGTGCGCCATTCCGGCCGGTACGGCAGCGGCCTCGACTGGCAGGGCAAGCGCGCGCTGGTTATCGGCACCGGTACGTCCGGCCACGACGTGGCGCAGGATCTCGCGGTATCGGGTGCCGCGTCGGTGACCCTGGTCCAGCGCAGCCCGACCCTGGTCGTCAGCCTGAAGGAAGCACAGGCGCCCTATGCCCTCTACGACGAGGAGATCCCGTTCGAGGACAAGGACCTGCTCGCCGTCTCCTCGCCCTTCCCGGTCTATCGCCGTGCGCACCAGATGATCACCGAGAAGAACCGGATCGCGGACAAGGCGATGCTCGACGGTCTGGAGCGGCGCGGCTTCCGTCTCACCTCCGGCGAGGACGGCTCGGGCTGGCAGATCATGTATCAGAGCCGGGGCGGCGGTTACTATTTCGACGCCGGATGCTCCGAGATGATCGTCGACGGCCGCATCGGCCTCGTCCAGTACGACGACATCGAACGCTTCGGACCGGACGGCGCCGTCATGAAGGACGGCAGCACGCTTCCCGCCGACCTCATCGTGCTCGCCACCGGCTACGAGGGACAGGCGGCGTCGGCGCGACGGATCCTCGGCGACGCCGTGGGCGACCGCATCGGCAAGGTCTGGGGCTTCGACGAGGAGGGCGAACTGCACGGCATGTGGCGTCCCACCGGCCAGAAGGGCGTCTGGTTCCACGCCGGCGGCCTCGCCCAGTGCCGCATCTTCTCCAAGGTGCTGGCATTGCAGATCAAGGCCCGCGAACTCGGTATGGTCTCCTGAGACGGCGGCCGTCCGCCCAGTAGCGGTGCCAACGACCAAGCTAGGCAGCAGGTCCTCTCCCTGAGGAGCCGCCAGAGGCGGCGTCTCGAAGGGCGAGGGCCGCTCCGAAGGCCGCGTGCGCCCCCGCCTGTTCCACCTCCCGCGATCCGCGTTACCCTGTCGCGGACGGGCCGGCGACTGCCGGCCTTCGGCTCGACGGCCGCCAGACGCCGTCGCCGCGGCAGGAGACGCACCCGATGGATCAGCCCCCGCTTCCGCTTTCCCGCTTCAAGGTCATCGACCTCACCGCGCACCGCGCCGGCCCGACCTGCGTGCGCCATCTCGCCGACTGGGGTGCCCAGGTGGTGCGCATCGAGCCGCCGGCCGGTGGCGACCGGGACGCGGCGGCCGGCAACCGGCACGGCTCGGACTTCCAGAACCTGCACCGCAACAAGCGGGCGATCACCCTCGACCTGAAGTCGGAGGAGGGCCGCGCGGTCTTCATGAAGCTGGCGGCGCAGGCCGACGTGATCGTCGAGAACATGCGCTCCAACGTGAAGTTCAAGCTGGGCGTCGACTACGAGTCCGTCGCCAAGGTGAACCCGCGTATCGTCTACGGCAGCATCTCCGGCTTCGGCCAGGACGGCCCCTACGCCACCCGCCCCGGCGTCGACCAGATCGCCCAGGGCATGGGCGGCCTGATGTCGATCACCGGCCTGCCCGGCCAGGGGCCGGTGCGCGTCGGCATCCCGATCGCCGACCTCACCTCCGGCGGCTTCCTGGCCCAGGGCATCCTGGTGGCCCTCCTGGACCGCGAGGTGACCGGCAAGGGCCGCTGGGTCCACACCTCCCTGCTCGAGGCGCAGATCGCCATGCTCGACTTCCAGGCGACCCGCTGGACGATGGACGGCGAGGTGCCGCAGCAGGCCGGCAACGACCATCCGACCGGCATCCCGACGGGCGTCTTCCCCACCTCGGACGGTCACATCAACATCGCCGCCTCGGGCCAGGTCCTGTGGGAGCGCTTCTGCCGCGCCGTCGGCCTCGACGAACTGATCGACGATCCCGACTACAAGTCGCGCGAGAGCCGCTCGAAGAACCGCAGGGCGCTCAACGCGCGCATCGCCGAATGGACGGCACGCCGCCCGGCCGCCGAATGGATCGACCTGCTGACCGAGGCGGGCGTGCCCTGCGGCCCCATCTACAGCATCGACCAGACCATGTCCGATCCCCAGGTCGAGCATCTCGGCATGGCGCGCCCGGTGGCACATCCCGTGCTGGGCGAGATCCGGCTGGTGGCGCAGCCCAACAACATCTCCGGCTTCTCCAAGGACATCCGGAGCGCCACCCCGGAGCTCGGCGAACACACCGACGAGGTGCTGCGCGAACTGGGCTATGATGACGCCGCCATCGCCGCCCTGCACCAACGCAAGGTCGTCTGAACGAGACCGCTGGAGACCATGATGAAGCTCGACACCGACAAGATGCTGGCCGAGAAGGACGGCGCCACCGGCTGGATCACCTTCAACAATCCCGAGCGGCGCAACGCCATGTCGCTGGAGATGTGGGCAGGCCTGGAGACGGCGCTGGCCGCCTTCGAGGAGGACCCCGAGGTCCGCGCCATCGTCATGAAGGGCGCGGGCGACAAGGCCTTCGTGTCCGGCGCCGACATCTCGCAGTTCGCCGAGAAGCGCGCCGACGCCGAGGCGGCGGCCGCCTATGCCGAGACGTCGGAGAGCGCACGCCGCAAGCTCTCCTCGGTCACCAAGCCGCTGATCGGCATGATCCGCGGCTTCTGCATGGGCGGCGGCCTGGGCATCGCCATGAAGGCCGACGTCCGCATCGCCTCGGCCGACTCGATCTTCGGCATCCCGGCGGCGCGGCTCAGCATCGCCTACAGCTTCGACAATGTCCGCGACCTGGTGAACCTTGTCGGCCCCTCCTTCGCCAAGGACATCCTGTTCTCGGCGCGCCGCCTGACCGCCGACGAGGCGCTGCGCATCGGTCTCGTCAACCGCGTCGTGCCGGCGGAGGAACTGGAGCAGACCGTGCGCGACTATGTCGGCGCGCTGGCCGACAACGCGCCCCTGTCGATGCGCGCCTCGAAGGCTACGGTGAACGAAGTGATCCGCGACGCCGCCGAACGCGACATGGCCCTGATCGAGAAGCTCGGCCGCGACTGCTTCGACAGCCAGGACTATGCTGAGGGCCGCAAGGCCTTCATGGAAAAGCGCCGCCCGGTCTTCAAGGGCGCCTGAGAAGCGCCGCCCGAGAGGCGACAGTCTGCACGGGGGCGGTTCCAGCGGCCGCCCCCGCTGCCTACATAAGAGCCGCACATTCTGACGAGCCCCGCAAACCGAGACGCTGGACGCTCATGGACGAAGACGCCGCCAGTCCCAATGTCGTGCCGCTGCGCCCGCGCAATCGCGCCCGCCCGTGCCCGATCTGCGGCGAGCCGGTGCAACCGGCATTCAAGCCCTTCTGTTCCAAGCACTGCGCCAACAAGGACCTACTCAACTGGCTGCGCGGCGACTACCGCCACGAGACGAACGAGCAGCCGATCGACATGGATGAAGAAAGAGACGTCTGACCGTCTGGACAAGCCCGTCAGCGCTGTCTATAAGGCACGTCGCTCGCGCGCGGGCCCAGGTAGCTCAGTTGGTAGAGCATGCGACTGAAAATCGCAGTGTCGGCGGTTCAAATCCGTCCCTGGGCACCATCGCTTCATTTCACCCTATAGTCATCGAGTTAGGTGGCCTGGAGACGTGTACCGTCCGAGGGCGAGATGTGTTCTGTCGATATCGTTTACGGCGGATCGGTCCTGCTCCAGAAGCCAGCCATGTGCCGGTGCGGACACGCTAGCGCTCCCACGCGGCACGCGCCCGCTACCTCGGAAAGCGGCCTGCCCGGACATTCTGTCCGTGCACTGCCGCCACCCTCTTAATTGTTCCTCCAACCGGACCAGTTAGACACGGCGTACCCGCAACAGAGTTCCGGTGCGCCGCGCCATGGCCGATCTCAACCGCTTCACCATCAGGCTGCGCCTGTTGACCCTCGTCGCATGCCTTCTGGCATTCAGCGCCGCGTTGGGGACCTTCGCCCTCGACCGGATGCACCGGGTGGACGATCTCTCGCAGGAGTTGGCCGACCGCTGGCTGGTCAGCACCAAGTCGATCGCCACGGCCGAGGTCGCGGTCGTAGATGCCCAGAAGCGCTTCCTGCGCCGCCTCCTGACGTCGGGCGTCGAGGGCACGGCCGAGGCGCGCGGCTTCGCGGATGCCGCCGAACATGCGGAAGCGGCACTGGCCGCGTACCGCACGCACATCGCCTCCGAGACGGAGCAGAAGCTCTTCGACGAGGTCATGCGACTCTGGCAGGCCTACCGCGCGGCGACCGCCGCCGCCTTCGGCCAGCGTGACGCCGCGGAAGCGGGAAGGGGAAGCGCCCCGGACTTCCGCGAGGCGGAGCGGTTGAATCACCGAATCGAGGAGACGATCGACAGGTTGCTGGCCTTCGAGGTCGCCGGCGGCAAGGCAGCCGCCGAGCGGGCCGACGCGATCTTCACCAGGAGCCAGCGCTGGACGATCGGCGCCATCCTTTTCGCCGTCCTCGCCGGCTTCGCCGGCGCCACCCTGGTCGTTCGCAGCATCACCGCCGGTATCCGCGCCGTCTCCATGCCGATGAGCGACCTGGCCAGGGGCGACCTGGACGCCGAGATCCCCTATCGCGGCCGCAAAACCGAACTCGGGATCGTCGCCGACGCCCTGCATGCCTTCAAGCTGGCGTTGATCGACAAGCGCGCCGCCGACGAGGCCGCCGCGCGGGATGCCGAAGCCAAGCTGCTGCGCGCGAACCGGCTGGACGATTTGACCCGCCGCTTCGAGGACCAAGTCGGCCGGCTCTCGCAGCTCCTGTCTGCCTCGGCCACCGAGATGGAGGCGACGGCGCAGTCGATGTCCGCCATCGCGGAGGAGACCGACCGTCAGGCGGTGGCCGTCGCCGCCGCCTCCGAACAGGCGTCCACCAACGTCCATACCGTCGCCGGCGCCAGCGAGGAACTGGCGGCCTCGATCCACGAGATTGCCGGCCGGGTCGCGCAGTCGGCCGAGATGGCCGCCCGCGCTGTGGAGCAGGCGAACCGGACGGACGCCACCGTGCGCGACCTCGCCACCGCCGGGGAAAAGATCGGCAGCGTGCTCGAACTCATCACCTCCATCGCGCGCCAGACGAACCTGCTGGCGCTCAACGCGACCATCGAGGCGGCGCGTGCCGGCGACGCCGGCAAGGGCTTCGCCGTGGTCGCCACCGAGGTGAAGAACCTCGCGGGCCAGACCGCGACGGCGACCGAGGAGATCGCCGGCCAGATCGGCGCCATCCAGTCCACCACCAGGAGCGCCGTGGAGGCGATCCAGGGCATCGGCGCGACGATCGAGCAGATCAGCCAGATCGCCGCCGCGATCGCCTCTGCCGTCGAACAGCAGCGTGCCGCAACGGAGGAAATATCCCGCAACGTGCAGGAGGCCGCGCGCGGCACCCAGGAGGTCACCAGCAACATCGCCGGCGTGAAACAGGCCTCGGCCGACGCCGGCGCGGCCGCGAGCCAGGTGCTGAGCGCGGCAGGCGGGCTGGCGGAACAGTCCGAGACGCTGAACGACGAGGTTCGCACCTTCATCGACGGCGTGAGAGCAGCCTGAGGCCGAGCGGCGCCTCTGGCGTCCGCGGCCGTCTCGCAACGGCGCACGCACAGCCGGAACCTTCACCGCCTTCATCCGTTCAGCGCATGTTCGATGGTCGAAGGGAAGAGCATGTCCGAAGAGCAGGCGGTCGTGACGCTGTTGAACCGAATGAAGAGCGTGCACGGCGACCGCGCCGGGGCGGAGTGCTTCGCCACCGCCGCATGGTCCGAGCGCCTGGGATTCTCCGAGGTCGCGCGTCTGTGGCAGGCGGCGGGCGAGCGCGGCACAGGACCTGCCGCCTCAAGCACCGGCACCGCCCCAAGCGCCGGCACCGGCACCGAATAGGACTTGGCACGCCCCCGTCAGCCCGGCGGCCTTCCCGACGACAGCCCTGCGCTGCACGCATATCTGCCCTGCAACCAGCAGCTCCGGGCTGCCCCTGCGTTGACCCGCCGGGCCGCGCGTGTTGCAACCGCAGGAGGCCGGTCCATGGCCTGCGCGTCAGAACGTCCCAATCGAAAAAGCTGGAGGGTGGAAAAAGTGCTCACTCGAATTACGATCTCTGCTGGCCTCGCCGTCGTCGCCTCGATGCTGGCTGCCGGTCCGGCCGCGGCGGCAGCGGGCAAGTACTGCGCCATCTACAAGGGCGACACGCTCACCACCGCCGCCACCCTCTCCATGGCAAAGCCCGCCGACTGCCAGAAGCGCGCCAAGCGTTCCGGCGGTGACGGCTATGGCCTCGGCTGCCAGATCGACGCGGGCGCGGTCCTCGCCACGGCGAAGACCCCGATCGATTCCGACACCCCGGTCAATCCGACCGACTGGCAGACCAGCGACCAGAAGGCCGCCGATGCCTGCAACAAGGAGTGGGGCAACGCGAAGAGCGGCGGCTGAACCTCGTCCCGGCGGCGCGGCGCGCCTAGGGGCGCGCCCCGCCGCTATCCCGCCGCCCCGCGCTCAATCCCACTACGCTCCGCCGCCCGGCGGAAATACAGCACGGCATAGACGCGGAGGGCGGACACGAGGCTGCGCTGGCCGCGCGTCGCATCGACCCGCGTGCACAGTTCGCTCATCGTCAGGCGCTCGTGAGCGCAGATCTCCTGGAGGGCGCGCCAGATCTCGTCGTCGAGGCGGATCGACGTACGGCGGTCGCCGATCCGCACGCTATGGGGCAACTCGCGGCTCATCGGTCCTCTACGTTCCTGCGGAAACATCCTCGCCCGCGGATCGCTTTCGCCCGGAGTGTCGGAAGCCGTCACGTCCAGCGCGCCGTGTCCTCGCGGTCGGTTGCCGTGATCAACGTCGCCGTGCTGACGGAGGTCCACGCGCAAAGGTCGTAGCGCCGGCTCAATTTCTCGCGAACAGCGGCTTCCGCCGCACCCTGAGGAATCTTGGATCGCTCCCAGGCCGCCAGATCGGGACGCCGCGTCAGCAGCAGGCTGCGTACATCGCCCCCCTCCGCCGCATCCAGGCAGCGCCACAGGCCGACGACCTGCGAATCGTAGGCCGCCTCGAAGCCCGGCCAGGCCGCGGCGCACAGCGACAGGAACTCGTCCCAGTCGGCTTCGGGCGTCACGAACCAGCGAAAGGCGTAGTTCCCCTGCCGGTGCGGCGCCTCCGGTCCCACCGGGCGCAGCGTCGGCACCATGGCGACGCTCTCTTCCATCCGGCAGTCGGCGACGCCGTCCAGCAGCAGGGCACCCGCCCCCGCCGCCGCATCGGCATCAGGCCAGACCGACATCGCCGTCAGCTCGTCGCGCGGCCGGCCGATCTGGCTGCGCCAGACGCCGTAGAGCGCGCCGCCCGCCGCCGCCGCCCGAGGCGCGCCGGCAGCGACAACCCGCTCGGCGACGGCCTTCCACTGCCGCGGCGCCGCTTCGATCCGGTGATGCACATAGACATGGCTCATCGCATCGTGACCCGTCAGTAGTTCCCGCCGGGCACGCTCTCGTGCAGCGGCTTCACCCGCGCGTCCACCTGGCGCAGGCTGTAATAGTCGATCGCCGGCCGGAACGCGTCGTAGACGCGGCGCAGTTCGCCGACCGGCTCGTCGTGGACGTCGACCCGCAGGTCGACACGCGGAAACGGCTTGTCGGCATAGACCAGCAGCGCCGCCGAATTCTGCCCACCATGCTGGCCGCCGGCATCGCGCCCCGCCTCGACCGCGCGCATCAGGCGGTCCTCCGGCGGTGCGTCGGGCTCGGACTCGTAGCCGCGCTCGATCGCGTCCAGCACCGCCTCGCCGACCAGGACGTTGCCGAGTGCTATGAAATTGTCGCGCACATGGTGCCCGGCCCAGTCGCGGTTGTGCGCACCGGTGCGCGCCGCGGCGAAGCCGTCATCGTCGATCACGGCGAGCTGGCGATACTCGGCATACGGGTCCGCCGCGACCAGCGCCTCCACCACCGCCGGTGCCTTGTAGCCCTGGCGCAGCAGGCGGATGGCCATGTGCCCCAGCCGCGGGTCGGCGATCGCCATGATGGCGACCGCGCCCAGGCGCATGCGGACGTGCGGAACGCGCGCGCCCACTGCCAGCGACCGCGTCGCGGTCGCGATGCCCAGCGCCCCGGTGCGCGGGCAGCGCGCCACGGCGGTGAAGGTGTGGACCTCGGGGCCGGGCGGCGGCCCCGGGGACGGTTCCACGGCGCGCGGCATCGTCATCGCCTCACTTCCGCTCGATCAGCTGATAGAGGACGCCGTGTCCGTCGGCGGGATGGATGAAGACTTGGCCCTGGGTCTCGATGACCCGCGCCCCGTTCCCCTTCATCTCCGCGGCCGCCACCTTCAGGTCGTCGACCGCCAGCGCCACCAGATGGACGCCCTCGCCGAACTTGGCGAGCGACTTGGCGATGGCACCGTCGCCCAGCGGCTCGGCGAGCTCAATGAAGCGGCCTCCGTCGCCCAGCGGCAGGATCGCGGCGCGCAGGCCCAGATGCGGCTGGTCCTCCGGCCCCTTGCTCGCCTTCATCCCCAGCTTGGTCTCATAATCCTTCAGCGTCGCGTCCAGGTCCTTCACGCGGACGACGATGTGGTCGATCCATTTGGGCATTTGGGCGGTCCTCCCGTTATTCTCGGCGGCTCGTCGTCCTTGTGGTTGCGACGGCCTGCGGAACCTCGATCTTCCCCCGCCGGGCCGGGTCTGTCCACAGAGGCTCCGACCGATGACCCGGCGCCCGAAAACGGCGTCCGAAAACGGCGCCAGCGGATCCCGCCATGATCGACATCCTCATCGTCGCCGCCTTCGTCGCCTACGCCGTCGGCTCCGGCATGCGAGCGCGGCGCGAGGCGTCGCGCGGTCCGGCCGACTATTTCCTCGCGGGCCGCTCGCTGCGCGGCTGGCAGTCCGGCATGTCGATGGCGGCGACACAGTTCGCCGCGGACACGCCGCTGCTCGTCGTCGGCCTCGTCGCGACCGCCGGGATCTTCGGCCTGTGGCGCCTGTGGATCTACGCCCTCGCCTTTCTGCTCATGGCCTTCGTGCTGGCCGGGTCGTGGCGCCGCAGCGGCGTCCTGACCGATGCCGAGCTTTCCGAATTCCGCTACGGCGGCCGTGGCGCGCTCACGCTGCGCGTGCTGAAGGCGGTCTATTACGGCACGGTGGTCAACTGCGCCGTGCTCGCCATGGTCATGGTCGCCGCCGTGCGCATCGCCGAGGTCTGCCTGCCCTGGCACCTGTGGCTGCCGGCGCCCGTCTACGGCGTCGTCCTCGCCGTCGTGGACGCCCTCGGCCTGAGCCTCGGCACGCCCGTCACCGGGATCCCGCCGGAGATCGCCACGGCGAACGGTCTCATCTCGATCGCGCTCATCCTTACGTTCACCGCCGGCTATTCCCTAACCGGCGGCCTGCGCAGCGTCGTCGCGACCGACGTCGTGCAGCTGGCGATCGCCCTCGTGGGCACGGCGATCTATGCCTGGGTCGTCGCCGACGCCGCCGGCGGGCTGGCGGCCCTGCCGACGCGGGTCGCCGAAATCTACGGTGCGGCACGTGCCGACCGCCTGCTCGCGTTCGGCCCCGCGTCCGTCGGCGACCTGCTGTCGCCCTTCCTGGTGATCATCGGCCTGCAATGGCTCTTCCAGATGAACGCCGACGGCACCGGCTATCTGGCGCAGCGGTCGATGGCCTGCCGGTCCGACGGCGACGCGCGCTGGGCTGGCATCCTCTTCACCTGGACTCAGATCCTGCTGCGCAGCCTGCTCTGGCTGGTGATCGCGGTGGGCCTCCTGGTGATCTATCCGTTCAGCGCCGCGGACGCGTCGGGCGACGGTTTCGCCGCCTCGCGCGAGATCCTCTACGTCACCGGCATCGACGACCTGCTGCCGCCCGGCATCCGCGGCCTCGTCCTCACCGGGCTGCTGGCCGCACTGGCCTCGACCGTCGACACGCACCTGAACTGGGGCGCGTCCTACTGGAGCAACGACGTCTACGACCGGCTGATCTGCCGCCACTGGCTGCGCCGCGAGCCGCAGCGGCGCGAACTGGTGCGCGTGGCCCGGATCTCCGGCATCGTCATCGTGACGATCGCCCTCGCCGTCATGGCGCGGCTCGACTCCATCCAGGCCGCATGGTCGGTGTCGCTGCTGTTCGGTGCCGGCATGGGCTCGGTGCTGGTGCTGCGCTGGCTCTGGGAGCGCATCAATCTGCAGGCCGAACTGGCGGCGATGACGGTGTCGCTGGTCGCGGCCCCCCTGCTCCTCGCGGTCTTCGGCACGGATCCGGCGACGGAATGGATCCGGCTCGGATCGATGGCGCTGGCGACCACGGCGGCGGCGCTCGTCGCCGCCCTGTTCGGCCCCCAGACCGACCGCGAGGTCCTGCGTACCTTCTATCGCACGGTGCGCCCGCTCGGCTTCTGGCGCCGCACCGCGGCACTGGCGGGTGACGCCCCGGAGGCCCCGGTCCGGGCGCTGCTGCGACGGCTCGCCGCCGTGGCCGTCAGCGCCGCCTCGCTGTTCCTGCTGCTGGTCGGCATCGGCCGCGCGGCCGTCGGGACGCCGGGCTTCGGTGGCCTCGCCGAGTGGACGATGATCGCCGCCGGCACCGCGCTCGTTCCCGTGTGGTGGCGGGAGGTGCATCGCGAAGATCCGCTTCCGGCACCCGCTTCCGACATCCTCCTGTACGCGAAACGGCCCGGCACATAGCTGCCGGGCCGTTTCATCGTCGATGGTCGCCCCAAAAAATTCGGGCCAAAAATTCGGGCCAAAAATTCGGGCCGAAAAATTCGGGCCGAAAAATCCGGCTAGAAGCTCAGCCCGCGGGGGCGGCCTTCGGTGGCCGGCCGCGGCGGCCGGGCGTCTTCGTGACGGCCGGCGCGACGGGTGCGCCACCACGGCCCTTCTGGCCGAGGCCGATCTGCTTCGCCATGTCGGAACGCGCCTGGGAATAGGCGGAGGCGACCATGGGATAGTCGGACGGCAGGCCAAATCGGGTCCGGTAGTCTGCCGGCGACAGGCCGTGCGCCGTGGCGAGGTGGCGCTTCAGGGTCTTCTGATGCTTGCCGCAGACGAGACAGACCAGATAATCCGCATTGACGGAGCGCCGAATCGGCACTGCCGGTGTAACCTCGGTCACTTCCGCGGGACCCTCGTCACGCTGAAACGAACCGGAGACGCTCCGAATGATGCCTGGAAGCTCTGCGGCCGGCAGGGAATTGTTGGTCACATAGGCCGAGACGATCTGTGCGGTCAATTCCGCCAGCTTAGCCTCGTTGAGTTTGCTTACCGGTGCCGGCTCGTCAGACATGAACTACTCCGCCTCTACTTCACTAGGGTATGCGCGGAGCAATAGCGCATATGCCGGCAAAGGCAATAGTCGTTTACGGACGCGCGGCAAAAAATCTACAAGACCGTCCCGGATTGATGACATTCGATTCATCTGCGCACCGATACGCGGCATCTTTTGGGTGTATTCGTAACAATCGCGAACTCGATTGCGGCGCCGCGCCTGCAGGTCGGCCGGATGCCGTCCAGCAGGTGGCAACGACCGGGGCCACAGCCGCGGCCAAGTCGCTTTGGGCGGCGGCGGCGCGCTTTTCTGGACGAGCCATGCCGGAGACACTACCATTCGGCCATTCTGCAGCCGAAGCAGCGCCCGGCGGAAAGGAGTGAAGACGGCGCCGACGGAGAATCGCAAACGGAACAGTGCGCACGGCCGCCCGAAAGGCGGACGAGCGTCACGCGAATGTTCCATAGAACAACGTCCGGCAATCATCAACGCCCGGCGATCAGTCCAGATAACAGGGAGACGACTATGCTGACCGTTCTTCGACAGCCGGCGCGTGCGCTGGCGACGTTCGCCATTGCGACGGGACTGGCGGCCACCGCGTCCGTCGCACCGTCGATGGCGCAGAAAATCGAACCGGTGACGATCCGGCTCGCCGGCGACCACAGCCCGCCGCCGCATCCCGCCGCCATCGCCCAGGAATTCTTCAAGGAGCGCCTCGAGAAGGTGATCCCGGGCAGCACCGTGCGCCTCTACGCCGCCGGCGCCCTCTACACCATTCCCGAGGCGGTCGAAGCCATGCTCGACGGCAATCTCGAAATGGCGTGGGGCCAGTTCGGCAAGACTGCGCAGATCGACCCGTACATGAACGTCGTCGTGGGCCCGATGCTCCTCACGACGCCGGGTGCGATGAACCAGCTCGACTCGTTCGACACCATGGAGATGATCCAGGACCGCTTCGCCAAGGTCCACGGCATCAAGATGTTCGGTACCGGCCATCTCAGCATGTTCATGGGCGCCGGCGCCGGTAAGCGCCTGCTCGAGCCCAAGGACTTCCAGGGCCAGAAGATTCGCAGCATGGGCCCCGCCGAGAACGCGGCGCTGGCCGCCTGGGGCGCCAACGCCACGACGATGTCCTTCGGCGACGTGCCCCCCGCCCTGCAGACCGGCGTGATCGACGGCCTGCTGACCAGTCTCGGCGGCTACAACCAGATCAAGGACCAGGCGCCCTACTTCACCGTCGCCGGCATCAACGGCATCGTCGGCGACTATTACTGGGTCGGCGCCAGCCAAGTCTGGTGGAACAAGCTGAGCGACAAGCAGCGCGAAGTCATCGAAAAGCTGATGGTCGAGGAGGTGCTTCCCTTCCAGAAGAAGGTGAACTGGTGCAACGACAAGCGCGTCATCGACCAGTTCGGCACCGAGGATCCGAGCAAGCCCGGCATCTACATCATGCAGGCCGCCGAGCAGAAGAAGCTCGCCGACGCCCTGGGCGACGCCACCACCAAATGGGTGAAGAGCAACACCCCCGCCGACGCCGACAAGTGGGTCGACCGCTTCCAGGAGGAGGCGAAGGCCGCTGTGGAGAAGAACCCGCTGGGCGAGAGCTGGATCGAGAAGACCGACTGCTCCGAGATCAAGCCCTGGTTCGACCGCTTCAAGCGGACCTGACGCGCGCCTCCGGCTAACGCGCCCCCACTAGCGCGCCCCGGTCAAGGCGTGTCCCCTGGCCGCGCACCTGCAAGAGGTGCGCGGTCTCTCTTCTCGTCTTGAAGGACGGTGAGAACCATGGAGCGTGTCATCGACCGCACCTACCGCGTCATCCGCTTCGTGCTCGACTGGTGCGTCGGCTACGCCGCAGCGGTCGTTCTGCTCGGCGCCACCTGCTTCGCCATCGCGGAGATCATCCGGCGCTATCTCTTCGGCGTCGTGTTTCACTGGGGACAGGACGTCGTGACCTATTCCATCGCGGGATCGGTCTTCCTGTTCTTCGCGGTCACCCAGGCGCGGCGGTCGCACCTGGCGATGACGGCGGCGCTCGAATATCTCCGGGCCAGGGGGTTCGTGAGAACCGTTCTGGCCCTCCGCGTCCTCGTCACCACGCTGTCCCTGGCGATGTTCTCGGCCATCGCCTGGTGGGGCATACCGACCGTGGAGCGGACCGCCATGATGGGGCGCACCACCCAGAGCATGATCCTGCCGCTCTGGCCCTTCCAGGCCACCCTCCTCGTCGGCTTCGCGCTGATGGCGCTGGTGACGCTCTTCCACCTCTATCAGGACGTACAGGCGCTGCGGGGCAGGAAAGTCTTTCCCTGGGCACCGGTCGAAGAAGGGCTGGAGGTCTGATCCCATGGGAATAGTCGGCTCAGCCCTCTTCGCCCTGCTCACCATCGGGGCACCGATCGGCGTCGCCCTCGCGGGCTCGGCGATCCTGATGATCCTCTACGATCCGATCCTCTCGCCCAACGCCGTCTTCCGCGCCTTCTTCAGCTTCCTCGGAAGCTACACGCTGATGGCGATCCCGTTCTTCATCCTCGCCGGTTTCCTGATGGAGCGGACGGGGCTGATCGACAAGCTGTTCCAGTTCGCCGACGCGATCATCGGCTGGGTGCCGGGCGGCTTCGCCTATGCCACCCTGATCGCCGCCGTGCTGTTCGGCGCGATCTCCGGCTCCAGCACCGCCATGGCGGCGGCGATGGGCATGATCGCCTATCCGGAGATGATCAAGCGCGGCTATCCCGTCTGGATGTCGGCCGGCATCATCGCCTGCGGCGGCGGCATCGCCATCCTGATCCCGCCCAGCATCACGCTCATCCTGTTCGGCGTCCTGACCGAGGAGTCGATCGTGAAGCTGTTCTTCGCCGGCTTCATCCCCGGTGTCATGCTGGCGATCAGCAACGCCGTGGTCATTCTCGGCGTCTCCTTCTACCTGAAGCTGCCGTCGGGCACCTTCAGCTGGGCCCAGCTCGGCAAGGCGACGGTCGAGGCGATCCCGGCCATCCTGATGCCGATCCTGATCCTCGGCGGTCTCTACGGCGGCCTGTTCACGCCGACCGAGGCCGGTGCCGCCGCCTGCGCCTACGCCCTCGTCTACGGTTTCCTGGCGAAGCCCAAGGCGTTCGTCCGCGAGTTGGTGCCCGCCACCTTCCGGGCGATCAACCTCACCTCGATCGTCTTCTTCCTGGTCGGCTGCGTCGGCGTCTTCCAGTTCCTGCTCGCCAACAAGGGCTGGCCGCAGGACATCGCCGACTGGGTGATCTCCCTCGGCCTCTCGCCGCTGGGCTTCCTCCTCGTCCTGGTACTGGTCCTGCTGCTGCTGTCGATGTTCCTGAACGGCATCGCCATCCTGGTGCTGACCGTGCCGATCTTCTTCCCCGTGGCGAACTCGCTCGGCATCGACCCCATCCACCTCGGCATCCTGTTCGCCATCGCGATCGAGATGGGCGGCGTTATCCCGCCGGTCGGCCTCAACCTGTTCGCCGTCAGCGGCACCACCGGCGTCCCCGTCACCAAGGTCATGCAGGGTGCCGTACCCTTCCTGCTGACCGACGGCATCGTGCTGATCCTGGTGCTGTTCTTCCCGATCCTGGCCCTGTGGGTGCCCAACCTGCTGGTCACCTCGGTCTTCGGGAACTGATCCGACCCGGCGCCCGGCCCGCTTCGGCGGTGCCGGGCGCCGTCCGCTCAGATGAAGCTCATGCCGCCGTTCAACTGGATCGTCTGGCCGGTCAGATAGTCGTTCGACACGACCATCACGACCGCCTGCGCCACCTCCTCCGCCCTGCCGGCGCGGCCGACGGGAATGCGGCGAGCGGCGTCCTCGAGGCTCACCGGCATCATCTCCGTCTCGATCAGCGACGGCGCCACGGCGTTCACCGTGATGCCGTGCCCGGCGAGGCGCGCCGCGTAGCCGCGGGTCAGCCCCTCCATGCCCGCCTTCGAGGCGTTGTAGTGCACGCCGATGCCGCCCGCCCCGCGCGCCGCACCCGACGTGACGTTGACGATCCGCCCCCAGCCGCGCGACCGCATGCCGGCATAGACAGCCTGGCTGCACAGGAAGGCCGACTTCAGGTTGACGGCGATCGTCTCGTCCCAGTCCGCCTCCGTCAGTTCGTCCAGCCCGCGCTTCGCGCCGATGCCGGCATTGTTGACCAGGATGTCGACCGGCCCGAGCGCCGCCTCCACCCCAACCAGCAGCGCCGCGACCTCCGCCGTGCGCGAGACGTCGGCCGCGATCGCCACGGCACGCCGCCCGAGCGCCTGCACCGCGCCGACGACCGCGGCCGCCTCCTGCCCGCGTGCGCGGAAGTTGACCGCCACGTCCGCCCCGGCCCCGGCCAGGGCGACCGCGACGGCGGCGCCGATGCCGCGCGACGCCCCGGTGACCAGCGCCACCCGTCCGTGCAGGTCCGCCACCGCCGCCATGCCCGTCTCCCTAGAAGGCCAGATAGCCGCCGTCGACGTGCAGTTCCGTGCCGGTGATGTAGGAGGCTTCGTCCGACACCAGGAACAGCACCGCGTCCGCCACCTCGTTCACCTCGCCCGAGCGGCCGAGCGGCACGCGCCGCATCATCTTTGCGCGCGTCGCCGGATCGGCCGTCGCACCGGAGGTGATCATCGGCGGCATCAGGCCGGGATGCACGCTGTTGACGCGGATGCCCGCCTCGGCCTGCTGCACCGCGACCGCCTTGGTCATGATGCGCACCGCCCCCTTCGAGGCGTTGTAGGCAGGATGGATCTGCTTCTGGCCGACCACGCCGGAGATCGAGGACATGTTCACGATCGCGCCGCCGCCGGCCTTGGTCATCGCGGGCACCGCGTACTTCATGCCGTAGAACACGCCGGTCGCGTTGATCGCCATGATCCGGTGCCACAGTTCGCTGTCGAACATGTCGGTCGCGGCACTGCCGCTGATGCCGGCATTGTTGACCAGCACGTTCAGCTTACCGAACGTGGCCACGGTCGCCTCGACCGCCGCCGCCCACTGCGCCTCGTCGGTTACGTCCAGCCTCTGGAACAGGGCCTTGCCGCCCTTGCCCGCGATCTCGTCGGCGACGGCCTTGCCCGGCGCCTCCAGCACATCGCCGATGACGACCGCCGCCCCCTCCTCGGAGAAGCGGCGGGCCATGGCCGCCCCCATGCCCGAAGCGGCACCGCTGATCAGCGCGACCTTGTCCTTCAACCGCATCTCGTCCTCCAGCGCTTCTGATTGTTTTCGCCGCTACTGTGACTCGAACCGGCCGGCGTTGCACCTGCCCCCCGCGCGACCTTACGGCGGCGCATGGCGCCGTTCCCGCCGCTGCTCTACCATTCGGGTGCGAGGGCCGCGCAGACGGTCCCGGCACCACGGAGGAGGACCCGGCGATGGCGACCATCCTGTTGATCCACGGGGCGTATCAGGGCGGCTGGATCTGGCAGCGCGTCGCGCAGGCGCTGCGTGCCGGCGGGCACCGCGTGCTCACGCCCACGCTCGACGGCTGCGCCGAGCGCCGCCACCAGATCCGCCCCGGCATCACGACCGAGACGCACGCCGCCGAACTGGCGGAGCTGCTGTTCTTCGAGGATCTGCGCGACGTCGTCATGGTCGGCACCAGCACCGGCGGCATGGTCATGTGCCGCACGGCCGAACTGGCGCGCGAGCGCGTCGGCCGCCTCGTCTTCGCCGACGCGCTGGCGCTGATGAACCGCGAGGCGCTGCCCGACGTTGTGACCCGCCGCAACGTCGTGAGCACCGACGTCGCCACCGGCCCGTCGCCCGAGGATGCCGCGACGCGTCTCTTCGCCGACCTGGACGAGGCGACCAAGGCCTGGGCGCTGCAGCGCTACACCCTGCACCCGATCGCCGCCATGGAAGCGCCGGTGCATCTCGACTCCTTCTGGGACCAGACCTGGCGCACCACCGTGATCTGGTGCCGCCACAGCCCCAACCCCCCGGTCACCCACCAGCGCCGCACGGCCGCCCACCTGCACGGCCACTGGCTGGAACTCGACACCGGCCACTACCCGATGCTGACGAAAGCCGAGGAACTGGCCGGTATGATCACGGCGGGCTGAAGGCGCCTACTGGGCCGGCGTCGCGCCGCCCGACTGTGGCTGCACAGGTCCGCCGCTTCCCGGCACGACGGTTGGCCCCTGAACGTCGAACCCACCCTGCGCCGGCGGCGCTTCGCTCCCCGGCAGGGGCTGTAGTCCGGCCGCGATGCCGCCCACGATCTGCGAGGTCGCGTCCGACGCCGAACCTCTGCCGCCTCCCCCGATGCGGCGCGCCACCACCGCCGGATCGCGCGGATCGGCCGCCGGTGCGGGGATCAGCGCGGCGGCGCCTGCCGCGCTGCGCGCTCCGTCCGCGGGGCGCTCGAACGCCAGCGGCGTATCGGGAGAGGCGCGATGGCGCCGGCCGTCCACCTGTTCGCCGAGGACCGGAGCCTTGTCGTCCGGACCCGCCTGGAGGATGTAAGGGGACGAAGCATCGGCCGGAACGGCGATCGGCTCGGGAATGTCGAGCGGACGCGAGACCTCCGCATCGGCGCGTGCCGGCGTACGGCCCGCAGCGGCTTCCGACGCGGGCGAAGAACCGCTGCACGACGACAGCACGACAGCGAGGCCGGCCGCGACGAACAGGCTCTTGATCAGGGACCGATGCATCACGCTCTCGCTACGAACCAGCGCACTCCGAGCGCGAGTATGAAAGTTGCAGAGGCACCTGTCACGCCGCGCCTCGCGCGTCGCCGGCGAGGCCGCCATCCTACGGCTTGATCTGGGTGATCGTGATGCTCTGGTGGCCCGACTGTACGATGTCCGGCCCGACGATGCCGTTGCCGACCTGCGTGTGAACCAACGTGTTTCCGTCGCCGACCTGCGCGCCGCTCATCGTATTGCCGTTGCCGATCTGGGTCTGGATCGCGAGGTTCCCCTGCCCCGATTGCGACACCGACGCCGTATTGTCTGTGCCAGCCTGGACCTGAAGGGTGGCATTGGCGGAACCCAGGGCCATGCCCTGGATCTGGCTGGCGAGCCCGCTGCCGCCGAAATCGAGCCCGCGCGCCGCGGCGGCAAAGCCGGAAGCGCCCGTGGCGCCGCCCGCGGCGGACGGCGGCGCCGAATTGGACTGCTCGACCGTCGCACGATTGCGCCGTCCCGTCTGGACGAGCGCCGCGAGGTTGGCGCCGTCGCCGCCGCTCTGGTCGATGGAGAAATCGTTGCCGGATCCCGCCGAGAACGTCAGCGCCGTCTGGTGCGCGCCGCTCTGACTGATCGACCCCGCATCACCCGCAGTGGCTCCGCCGCCCGGATTTCCGCGCGCGTCGATCGCAGCGTAGTTGTCGCTGCCGTTGCGCTGCGCGATCCGATGATCGTGAAATGCGCCGCGCTGCGCGATGAGCGCGCTGCTCGAGGGGCTGCTCTCCTGGACGATCTCCGCCCGGTGCTGCTGCCCGACCTGCTGGATGTAGGCGATGCTCTGCGCCTCTGCGGGCGTATTGACCGATCCGCCGAGAACGGCCAGCGCACAAAGTGCTGTGGGGACGCCCGCCGCACGCATGATCGCTCCTCGTGAAACCCGGAGGCACGGGAGGCGGCGATCGCCGCCTCCCCAAACCGCTCAGTTCTGCGTCACCGTCACGGAGTGACCGGAACCGATCTGGCTGACCATGCTGTCGTGGCCGTTGCCGATCTGCGTCACCTGCGCGAAGTGACCGACACCACCAGCGACGACGTCCTGCTGAACGGTCGAGCTGTTGCCACCGCCGGCCTGCGAGACGGAGGCGTAGCTGCCGTCACCGAGCTGCTGTGTGTCGGAGTTGTTGCCGCTGCCCAGGCCGTTCCCGATCGAGCCGGTCGGGTACTGCTCGGTGACGGCCTCGTTGTCATTGCCGTTCTGGAAGATCGAAGCGCGCGAGCTGGTCATCCGGCCAGCACCACCGACCGTGGCCGACTGGTAGATCGTCGCGAGGTTGGTGTTGCCGACCTGCTCGATCGTGCCGTTGTAACGCTCGAAGGTGGACGCGGTGCCCTGACGGATCAGCGCCTCGTTCGAGTCGCCAGTCTGGTCGACTTCGGCCCGGCTGGCATGGACGCCGATTTTCTTCACTTCACCCTGGATCACATCCGAGGTGTTCGCGCTGCCGCTCTGATTGACGGTGATGATGCCGTCACGAGCCGCCGCCTGCTGAATGGCGTCCGAGATGTTCCCGCTGCCGACCTGCTCGACGAAGACGGAACCCCGCTGGCCGCCCTGGTCCACGAGCGAGTCGTTGCCCGCGGCACCCGCCTGCGTCTGACTCACCGTCGCGGTGTTGCTGGTGTCGGCCTGAAAGACTTCGCTTTCGTTGCCTGCCATCGCGCTGCCCATGCCGAGGGCGAAGACGGAGGCGCCGACGAGAAAGATCTTCTTCATGGTTTCTGCCCAACCTTCGTTCGTTGATGGATCCCGGTGCGCCTGCTCCGCACCAAAGTCCATGTCGCGACCCCGGAAGCTCCCGCGGCGGACCTGGACGTCATCGCTGGGCTGTCTGGCCGCATCCCCCCGCTCCCGACGGTAGTGCGTTAACAGCCGCTTAACGTCCGGACAGATTGCCGAAAGATACAATTTTCGAGAATTGGGTTCTTCCCGTACGTGCTACTACTTATGCTAGTATCCTTCGATAGGTCGTCGGCCGCGCCAGGAAGGGTCGAGCGATGGCCATCCGGCACACCACCGTCCGGCATCTGCGGTTCTCGGGAGGAGGAAGCGGTGTGAGCGCCATCACGCCGAACGGCGTTAATCGGTTGAACATTGGGTCGACGCCACAATCATCCTGAATCTGCGCCCGCTCGAACGGCGACGTCGAGCGGGCAGGTCGGCAAAAAATCGGGGATGGGAAACGACCCGGGGGGAGAATGATGTTGGAGATGACCGGCCCGATCCGCGAGGATCGGGTTTCTGTCGGCGACCAGACGTTCCGAAACCTTATCGATCGATCGGCCCAGGGCATTCTCGTCGAATGCGGCTCGCGCCCGGTCTACGCCAACGACGCCTGCGCCCGAATCCTTGGATTCACGTGCGCCTCCATGCTTCTGGACCGGCCCGACGTGGCCGGCCTGTTCGCCGACCCGGCATTGGTGGCGCGCACGGCGACCGGGCTCGTCGACACGCCGGGCGGCCGGACGCACAGCCGCATCACGGTCCGTGCAGATCGTCCCGACGGGTCGACGGCCTGGGTCGACCTCCTGATCCAGCCTACCCAGTGGCACGGCATCACGGCACTTCAGTATACCATCACCGACGTTACGGAGCGGCGCAGATGTCATGAGCGCGCCAGACGACTGCAGATGCAACTGGTCGACAGTGCGCGGCTGAATGCGATGCGCGAGGTCGCGAACAGCCTTTCGCACAGGCTGAACCAGCCGCGCGGCGCCATGCTCAACTATCTGAATACGGCCCGACGGCTGCTCCACCGCGACGCCTGCCCGCACCAGGTGATGCAGGTCCTCGACCGTCTGGCGGGAGAAGCCGACCGCGCCTACCGCGTGATCGCCGAGGTGGAGTCGGTGTTCGATCACGATCCGGACGAGATGCGGGCGAGCGACCTGCGGGGCATCGTCGAGGAGGCCGTCGACGCGGCGCGCGTCGACGCTTTCACGCGCAACGTCGCCCTGGACCTGGACATCCCGGCCGACCTGCCGGAGGCGGCGCTGATCCGCCCGCAGTTCCAGCACGTCATCCTGACCCTCGTCCGGAGCGCCGTCGAAGCGTTCGAAGACGAGCCGGTGCGCCGGGTGACCGTGAGCGCGCGCAGTGTCGGATCCGAGAAGATCCGCATCGAGATCGCCGATACGGTCGACGCGGCGCCGGCCCGTGCCGGGCATGAGCCCGGCGAACTCGAACTGACCGTCTGCCGGTCCATCATCGCCGCGCACGGAGGCCGCCTGGACCGCGGCGGAACGGGGACCTTCGCATTCACGCTGCCGGCGGTTACACCGGCGACGGTCGGGGTCGGCGCCAGGGCCACGGCCGATGCCTGATCTTCCCAGCGTGTGCATCGTCGACGACGATGCCGGCTTTGCCGACTCGCTGCGCTGCCTGCTGGAGGCGGAGAATTACCGGACGCGGATATACGACGGCGCATTGCCGTTCCTCGACGACCAGGGATGGGTCGATTGCGACTGCCTGATCGTCGACATCCAGATGCCCCGGATGTCGGGGCTGGAATTGCAGGACAGGCTCGCGAGCGCCGGGCACGACGTGCCGCTGATCGTGCTGACCGGTCACGCCGACGTGCCGACCGCCGTGCGCGCCCTCAAGGGCGGCGCGCTCGATTTCCTGCAGAAGCCGTTCTGCGACGCGGAGTTCCTGGCGGCGGTCGCGCGCGCGGTCGACAGCCGCCGCGACGTCACGCTTCGACAGGCGGAGCGGGCCGCCGCGGCCGAACGCTACGCAACCCTGACACCGCGGGAACGCGAAGTTCTCAGCGAAATGCTGACGGGCGAGCCCAACAAGGTCATCGCGCACCGGCTGGGCGCCAGCCCGCGGACCATCGAGGTGCATCGCAGTCGCGTATTCCAGAAGATGGCGGTGCCCAGCCTATCCCGCCTGATCCGGATCGCCATGGAAACCGGAATCGGTGCCGACAGCGACGCGGACGAGGGCCGCAGGTAACAAGACGGAGGCGACGCCTCCCGCCTCAGCCGTCCCAGGACGTATCCCGGGCGCTCGTCTGATAGGCCCCCTGCTGCACCGGCTTCGCCTCGGCACTGGAGTCGTCGGGCGCCTTCCGCTGATCGCGGACGACGGTCGTCGGCGTCTCCTCCAGTTCGCGCAGCCGCTCCGGGTCGGGAAGCGCGGCGCTCGCGATACGATACTCCTCGATCACGCGCTGGCGGTCGCCGGGGTTCTGAAAATCCCACAGGCCCGCCATCGCGCCCTCCACGATCATCGAATAGACCGCATGCTCGATCGCCTGCTGCAACGCCACGAAACCCGGCTCGTTCTGGGTCAGCCCGGCCTCAATCTCCAGCAACTCCTTGAAAGCGACGAAGCGAAACACGCTGGCCGACAGACCGTAGGACAGGATGGTCTTCTTCGCCGAGACCATCTTCAGGACCTCGCCGGACTGCGTGCTCACCGCCCGAAGGCTGACCGTGACCGTGTCCTCGCGATACTCGGTGCTGCCGCCGATCCCGAGGTAGCGAGCCCCGGCCCCGCCCGTCAGCGTGTTGCTGTCGTAGCCGACGATGCCGCCTTCGAAGATGATCCCGGAATAGAGAAGCGGCGGCGGTGGCGGCAACTGCCGCCCGTCGCCGGAGAGATACGCCGCACGCGTCTCGCGGATGATCGCGCGCTCCTTGAGGAGCGAGTCCAGCCCCTCGCGCTCGAGCACGGTGAACCACTGCCCGTTGCCCGCATCCATCAGCGCCTTGGCAAGGACGGCGAGGCCGCCCTGGCTGACGGCGCGCGAATAGGACTGCACTGTCTGGCTCGGCTTGTACTGGCCGGTGAGGTCCGGATATTTGAAGACGGTGACCGGCACCTTGCGCGCCGGCGGCGGCAGTGCGGTCAGCGTCATCTGCATCGGCGTGCTCTCCACCGGTGCCGGCGGTTTCGCCATCTGCTGGACGGTACAACCCGAGAGGGCAGCGGCGAACAGGCCGGCGGCCAGCCCGCGCCGCGCAAGCGCAGATTTCATCAGATCGTCTCCCGAAAAACGATTGCGGCGCGGCGCCGATTAGGGGGTGAGCGTCGGAACCTGGATCTGCGTGCTCTCGCCGGTGCGATCGTCGAAGATCGTCAGCACGATGGATTCAAGGCCGCGCACGAACGTGATCGTCTGCTCGCCGAACTGGACGGTTCCGCTGTCCTGCGGGTTCGGCCCGAAGATCGCGTCGGTCACCTGGCTGGCCAGACCGCTCAACAGACGGCTCTCCAACTGCCGCGCGAACAGCTCGCCCTGACTCAGGCCGGCCGTCGCGGAAGACGAGCTGCGTGCCGATGGGTCGGTGTAGTCGTTCTGGGCATTGGCGATGCCGAGCAGGTGGCTGGAATTGAACGGGTTGCCGCCGAACGAAGGGTTCGTGAACTGGTGGACCAGTTCCCCTGCCACGGCCGGGACCGTCGCGGTCATGCCCGCAATAACTGCGGCCGCGATCCCGCCGAGGAATCGCCCCCCGAAACCCTTCATCTCGAACCCTTCCCGCCTCGCTTCTTCGATGCAGCATGCTGCATCACGATGATCGTTTGAATCCGCGATAACCCGTATAGGGGCAGACTTACTAAACCACTAAGATAGGTTCCGGACGAACACGAACCGTACCGTGCGCCGCGCGTCCGGATCTTCGGAACGCGGGCCGCGGTTGCGGCAGCATGGAGACGGGCAATGTGGAAGCGTCTCGCAGTCGGAGGCTTGATTCCCGTGACGCTAGCCGCCTCATTCGGTGCGAGCAACGCGGCAGCGGTGCCCACGGACCGTGAATACGTGCTCGGCGTCACGGGCAGTGACGGCGCGACCTTTCGCGCGTCCTGCGAGATCGAGACCGCCGCCGGCGTCTCGACGGTCGAGATCGAGTCGGCGGCCCCCGTGACACGCGCGTTCAACGGCCGGGGCCTCTCCTGCAAGCTGACCCAGACGAGCGCCGCGGGCGGGATCACCGTGACGCTTCAGTCGCCGGGCGGCTCCCGCACGCGGTCCAGTACGCAGGGCGAGGGCAGCACCGTCCGGCTCGTCGTCAAATAGACGCGCGCCCTAAACCACCCCCCGCCGCCCCAGAAAATCCGCCACCGCCGCGGCGCACGCGGCGCCGTGGGAGCAGGCGATGCCGTGGCGGGTGCCGGGCAGGACCATGAGGTCGGCGTCCGGCAGGCCGCGCTTCAGCGCAACCGCCAGTTCGAGCGGGATGAACGGGCTGGCGTCCGGGTGCATCAGCAGCACGGGGCACGCGATCGAGGGCAGTCGCGGCGTCAGGTCCAGCCCGACCAGCAGGTCGGCCAGCGCCAGTATGGATTCCGCGTCGCTCGCCCGCTGTGCGGCGCCGAACCAGGCGCGGTGCGCCTCGTCCGTCTGGCCGGGGGCGAAGCGCTTCTCCAGCATGTCGTCCGACCAGGCGGCGAGGCCGTCGGCGGCGATGCGCTCGCGCCACGGGCGGACATTCTCCAGGCGCCCGCCCAGATGCGCCGTCGAGCACGTCGCGACCGCGGCGACAGCCGGGTTGCCGGCCGCCGCGGCGAGGCAGGCCGTACCGCCGACGGACTCGCCCACCAGGACGATGCGCTCGGCGCCCGCTTCGCGCATCGTCGCCGCCGCCGCATCGCGCACCAGGCCGGCGATGTCGTCGAAGGTCCAGGCGATCGGCCCCGCCGGCCGGAACGACCGCCCGTGACCCGGCAGGTCGAGCGCCGCGGTGGCGAACGCGACGCCGAGCACGCCGCGCCAGTCGTTCCAGATCGCCGTGTCGGCACCGACGCCGTGCACGAACAGGATTGGCGGCGCGAGTGCCGGCGACGCCGCGCGTGCAGACGCGAAATCCAGATGTATCGGCCCGCCCTGAAACGCGATGTCCGTCATGTCCTCGTCCGTTACTGCCCAAGTACCGACTTCTTTACTTGCACGGCCGTCGCCGCGCCCTGTAGTCTTCATGGACCATAGGGAGAAGAATACCCCACGTACCCGCAATAGAAAGCGGCCGGCGCGGCGCATGTCGAAAGACACGCGACCTCGACCGGCTCATAACACGGGACGGAGGTAAGACGCCATGGGCGACCCGGTATTGGAGGTCGACGACCTCGCCGTGCGCTTTCGTTTGAAGCGCGGCGCGTTGACCGCCGTCGACGGTGTTTCGTTTCGCGTCGACCGGCGCGAGACCTTCGGCCTGGTCGGCGAGTCCGGCTCCGGCAAGTCGGTCACGGCGCGGTCGATCATGCGCCTCATCCCGACGCCGCCCGGCGAGATCGCCCGCGGCAGCATCCGCTTCGAGGGCGACGATGTCCTCGACCTCTCCGACGCCGAAATGCGCAGCCTGCGTGGCCGCCGGATCGCGATGGTCTTCCAGGAACCGATGAGCGCCCTTAACCCGGTGTTCACCGTCCACGACCAGATTTCCGACGCGCTGCGCACCAATCTCGGCCTCACGCGGCGCGAGGCGCGCGAGCGCGTGGTCGATCTGCTGGGCCTGGTCGGCATCCCTTCGCCCGGGCAACGGCTCGACAGCTACGTCCACGAGTTCTCGGGCGGCATGCGCCAGCGCGTGATGCTCGCCATGGCGCTCAGCTGCAATCCGGACTTTCTCATCGCCGACGAGCCGACCACCGCCCTCGACGTCACCATCCAGGCGACCATCCTGGAGCTGATCACCGAGATGATCGGCCGGCTCGACATGTCGCTGGTCTTCATCACCCACAATCTCGGCGTGGTGGCGCACGCCTGCGACAGGATCGGCGTCATGTACGCCTCGCACATGGTGGAGATGGGGCCAAAGGCCGAGATCTTCCGCAACCCGCAGCACCCCTACACCGTGGGCCTGCTGAATTCGATCCCGCGCCTCGACACCCGGTCGAAATACCTGACGCCGATCCGCGGCTCGGTGTGCAGCATGCTCGACCCGCCGAAGGGCTGCAAATTCCACCCGCGCTGCGACCGCGCCATGGATGTCTGCCGGCGCGAGGCGCCGCCGATCCGCGAGATCGCCCCCGGCCACCACGCCGCGTGCCACCTGCACGGCCATGCGTGACGCCATGGATGCCGCGCTCCCCCCAGCAGCTCCGCCCGACGCCCTGCTGCGTGTCGCGGGGCTGACCAAGCACTTCATGCTGAACGCCGACATCTTCTCGCGCATCGCCGGCGAGAAGGTCCGGACGCTGAAGGCCGTGGACGGCATCGACTTCCACATTCGCCGCGGCGAGACGCTGGGCCTCGTCGGCGAGAGCGGCTGCGGCAAGTCGACCACCGCGCGCCTGGTGACCCGGCTGGTGGAGCCGACCGCCGGCGCGGTCGAACTCGACGGCGAGGACCTGCTGGCCTTCTCCCCCGCACGCATGCGCTCCGTGCGCCGGCGCGTCCAGCTCGTCTTCCAGGACCCGTACAGTTCGCTCAACCCGCGCAAGACCGTCTCGCACATCCTGTCGCGGCCGATGGAACTCCACGGCATCGGCGCCGGCATGATCGAGCGCCGCGCGCGCGTGCTCGACCTGCTGCACCGCGTCGGCCTGAGCGCCGAGCATATCGACCGCTACCCGCACGAATTCTCCGGCGGACAGCGTCAGCGCATCGCCATCGCCCGCGCGCTGTCGGTCGGGCCGGAACTGGTCATCGGCGACGAGCCGGTTTCCGCCCTCGACGTCTCGATCCAGGCGCAGATCCTGAATCTCTTCCGCGACCTGCAGGAGGAATTCGGGCTCACCTACCTGTTCATCGCCCACGACCTCAGCGTCATCCGCCACATCAGCGACCGCGTCGCGGTCATGTATGTCGGCAAGATCGTCGAGACCGGCCCCGCCGCCGACCTCTTCGCCGACCCGCTGCATCCCTATACGAAGGCGCTGCTCGCCGCCGTCCCCGAGGCCGACCCCGACCGGCCGCCGCCGAAGCTGACCCTGAAGGGCGAAGTGACCACGCCGATCGACCCGCCCCCCGGCTGCCGCCTGTGCAGCCGCTGCCCGCGCGAGACCGCGATCTGCAGCGAGATCGCCCCGGAACTGATCCCCGTCGGGACCGGCCGACAGGTCGCCTGCCACAACGTCTGAGCCACACAGTCGGCGCTGTGCCGTCCCGCTCTCCACCGCGAGACCCTCGAGGGGCCGGTCCTCGGTACGGCGGCGCGAAGCCTAGCGTGCCGCCGGGACCGCCTACCGCTCCACCAGCCGCGGGTCCAGGATGTCGCGCAGGCCGTCGCCGAAGAGGTTGAAGGCCAGCACCGTGTAGCAGATGGCCAGCCCAGGCAGGATGGCGATCATCGGCGCCGTCTCCATGTAATCGCGCGCGGCGCTCAGGTCCGCTCCCCAGTCCGGTGTCGGCGGTGGCGTGCCGAGACCCAGGAACGAGAGGGCAGCGATGATCAGAATCACGTAGCCCAGGCGCACCGTGGCGTTGACGATCAAAGGGGAGACGATGTTGGGCAGGATCTCGCGCAGCGCGATGCGCAGCCCGCCCTCTCCCATCGAGCGCGCCGCCTCGACATACTCCCTTTGCTTCTCGACCAGGACCGAGCCGCGCGCCAGCCGCGCCACCTCCGGCATGAACGCGAACCCCAGCGCGAAGATCAGGATCAGGTCGTTGTAGAAGCCCTCCAACTTCCATTCGCGCGCCAGAGTCACGATCAGCAGGTAGAGCAACAGTCCGGGGAAGGCGAGGAGGCCGTCGACGACGCGCATCGCCGCCGTGTCGACCCCGCCGCCGACATAGCCGGTCAGCACGCCGTAGGGAACGCCGATGGCGAGGCCGAACGCGACCGCGAGCAGGCTGATCGTCACGAGCCGCCGGCCGCCCCAGAGCAGGCGGGAATAGATGTCCCGCCCCAGCCGATCGGTGCCGAGATAATGTTCCTCGCTCGGCGGCACGAGCCGTTCGCGGTAGTTCTGGCGGACCGGGTCGTGCGTCGCGATCACCGGCGTGGCGATGCACGCGGCGAACAGCACCGCCAGCATCGCGAAGCCGATCAACCCGGTCTTGCTCTTGCGCAGTTCGTACCAGGCGTTGGACAGCGCCGCCGACAGACGCCGCAGCCGTGGCGGCGGCGCCGGCACCTGCGCGGGAACCTGCGCGAGGGCCGGTGCGGCCGCGCGGTCGTGGACAGCCAGATCGTCCATCCTCCAGCTCCTCAGCTCAGCTTCACGCGGGGGTTCAGGACGCTGTAGGTGAGGTCGACCAGCAGGTTGATGACCACGACGATGACGCCGAGGACCAGCACGCCGGCCTGGATCAGCGGATAGTCGCGCTGGATGATCGCCTCGAAGATCGCCCGTCCGATTCCGGGCCAGGCGAAGATGGATTCCAGCACCACCGTGCCGCCCAGCAGATTGGCGAGCTGCAGGCCGCTGATCGTCACCGTTGGGATCATCGCGTTGCGCAGCGTGTACTTGAAGATCACCTTGCGCTCGGAGAAGCCCATCGCGCGCGCGGTGTCGACATACTCCTTGTTCATCTCGTCGAGCATGCTGGAGCGGGTCAGGCGCGTGGTGTAGGCCGCCTGCCGGACGGCGACCGCCATCGCGGGCAGGATCAGGTATTTCACGCTTTCGAGTGGATCCTCGAACGGACTGACATAGCCCGACGACGGCAGCCAGCCGAGGTGCAGCGAGAAGAGCAGCACACAGAGGATGGCGAACCAGAATTCGGGGATCGAGATGCCGACCAGGGACGTGACTTGCGCGGCATAGTCTATCGGCGCATTGCGCTTCACCGCGGCGATCGTGCCCAGCGGAACCGCGATCAGCATCGATAGGCCGATGCCGACCAGGGCGAGGTAGACGGTCGCCGGAATGCCAGACATCAGCTCGACCGATACCGGCCGCCGGGTGATCAGCGAATAGCCGAAGTCGCCCTGCGCTGCCCGCCATACCCAGCGCCCGTATCGGACGTAGACCGGCTGGTCGAGGCCGAATTCCTCCTCCAGGGCCCGCCGCACCTCAGGGTCCTCGACGCCCTCGCTGCCGGCCAGCGTGTCGACGATGTTCCCTGGCAGCAGTTCGACGAAGGCGAAGACGACGACCGTCAGCACGAACACGACGGGCACGAGATAGACGATCCGGCGGAGCGTGTAAGCGAGCATCGGCACCCTGCCTTGCGCGGGGGATCGGGTCGGTGGGGTGGCGACGGCCGACCGAACGGCACGGCCGTCAGCCCTGCAACCACGTCAGCCTTCGAGCCAGGTCGTCCGCAGGCCGCCGCCGGCATATTGGAACGGCCCGGCGAACGCCGGCTGGTATCCCTGCACCCGTTTCGAACCGGCCTGCAGCAGCGGCACGTAGTGCGTGTAGAGCAGCGGCAGGTCCTTGTTCACCAGGCTGTCGACGTCCCGATAGATCTGTCGGCGCTTCTCCTGGTCGACCTCGACCTTCGCCGCGACCAGCATCTGGTCGATCTTCTCGCTCTCGTAGCCGTAGCGCAGCTTGTTGTCCGGCGAGGTCGACATCAGCGCCCGCGCGTACCAGGCATCCGGATCGAGGCGATAGCTGTTGGCCGACGAGTCGAGATGGAAATCGCCCTTCTGGTACTTCTCGCGCAGCACCGGCGAGGGATGGATCTCCAGGGAGATCTTGAAGCCCGCCTCCTGGAGCATCGCGTGGGCGATCTCGGCGGACTGGTGCATGTACGGATAGGAGTCCTGCGCGACGATCAGGAAGGTCGCATCGCCGCCATTCGCCTTCTTCAGGATCGCGCGCGCCTTGTCCGGGTCGTATTCCGGCCAGGACTCGATGTCCTCGGCGTACCAGGGGCTCGACTTGCTGTAGAAGCCCTTCGCGATCGCGCCGCGCTCGTGGAAGATCGCCTGATGGATACCCTCATGGTCGATGGCGTGCGCCGCGGCCATGCGCAGCAGGTGCGCGTCGGGATTGTCCTTCGCCGAGAACGGCCCGTTCTTCTGGTTGAACGAGATGTAGGCCGTGCCGACGTGCGGGACTTCCCAGGTATTGAAGTCCTTGCCGTAATTGCTCTCGAACTCGGCGGCGTCGGCATAGGCCATGTTGTCGATCAGGTCGACCTCTCCGGTGCGCAGCGCCGTCAGCCGAACGCGATCCTCCTTCTTCGGATACCCGATCAATCCGTCGAGATAGGGCAGCGCATTGCCCTCGGCGTCGGTCTCCCAGAAATTTTCGAAACGCTCCAGTTCCGTGGTGTCGTGCCGTTTCCATGACTTGAACTTGAAAGGTCCGCAGCCGACGGGGTGGGTATCGGCCTGGTCCACCGAGCCCGGCGCCATCAGGTTGGCGGGATAGTAGATCAGGTTGGCGGCGAAGATGGCGCTCGGGTTCTTCAGGTGGCAGCGCACCGTATACTTGTCGTCGACCGACACCCGCTCCAGGTCGCCGAGCACGCCGCGGGTGAAGGAGTGGCCGATCTTCGGATCCATGATCCGTTCGTAGTTCCACTTCACCGCCTCGGCGTCGATGCTCTCGCCGTTGTGGAACTCCGCCCCGCGGCGCAGCTTGAACGTCCAGGTCTTCAGGTCCTTGGAAACGTCCCATTCGGTGGCGATCGCCGGGACCGGCTCCATCCTGCCGTTGAAGTCGAGGAGCCCGCCGGTCGTGCCGGCCATCGGGTGGGACACGTAGTAGACGAAGTTCCGGTGGCTATCGAGGCCGCGGGTGTCGTCGCGCGTCGCGAAGCGCAGGACCCCGCCGCGCTTCGGATGCCGCTGGGCCCCCCGCGCGAGGCGCGGCAGGCCGATGGCGGCCGCCCCGGCGAGAGCCGTGGTCGTCGCCATGAATGCGCGGCGCGTCTGCACGAACGCCGGTCGTTTCGCTTCGTCGGACATGGACGGTGCCTCCCAATTTTTTGGTTTTTCGCGTCCGAACGCGGCACGATGTAGTGGAAAATTATTCTCCCGGGACCTCCGCTGAATCCGGACACAAGATTAGCGCACCGGCGACTCGCGGACTTCGAGTCACCACTTCACGGTTCAAATCTTTGCACGCGGGCTCGACATCCATCAACCACGATTTTTGGCCATTTTTCATGGCGAGCCGCACGCGAATACACCGACTGACTTTGTCCGGACCAATATGAAACAGAAGGAGTGCGGCGAAGCGGCGGGCAGCATGCGGTCTGCATGCATCGCGAAGTGCCCCCGGAGCGACGCCGCATGCCAGCCCGGCCCCCCTCGCCATCCCGCCGAAAAGATGCTGCGATGCGCGCACCGGTCCGGCCCGACGCCGGACCCGCGTCCACCGAGGAGCACCCCGACCCCATGTCAGCGACCCGCTACGACCCGCGCGAATACCGCCCCCTCACCTTCCATGACGCCGCGGCGCGCTTCCGCGCCGGCGGCGC
>Ga0209024_1000443_pt1 | contig 70482 bp, 64 predicted proteins | sample AutmiccommunBRH5_FD_187380 | JGI IMG/M metagenome (GOLD analysis project Ga0209024, IMG submission 187380) | Deep subsurface microbial communities from Mt. Terri, Switzerland - Autotrophic microbial communities BRH/5 (SPAdes) (version 2) | ecosystem: Environmental > Aquatic > Deep subsurface >... | reverse complement strand
TTCCAAACTGGAGGCCATTCGATGCCTCAAACGCTATATCGCCCGCGAAGTCTTCGGCCTCATCATGAGGCGGCATCGGGAGATCAACCAAAGCCAGATCGCCGCTTGACTCTTAGAAGGGCGTCCAGGGCAGCCAGTTTACCTCGACCGACTTCATCAAGGTGTTGGCCGCTCGTGAGATCAAAATCAGCATGGATGGCAAGGGCGCATGGCGGGACGATGTCTTCATCGAGCGTCTCTGGCGGAGCATCAAATACGAGGAGGTCTACCTGCGGGCCTATGCCAGCGTGTCCGAGGCCCGCGCCGGGATCGGCAAGTATCTGACGTTTTACAATGCCCGCCGACCGCATTCATCGCTTGACGGGAGAACCCCCGATCAGGCCTACTTCAACCAGCCGATGCCCCACGCGGTAGCGGCGTAACCAAGGCGGAAAACCACTTAGAAAACACCCAGAACCTGTTCAGACGAACCGAGCCATCTCTGTACATCAGGCGCTGACTGACTTTGGATCTACCTTTGGCACGGCAAATTGATGACCGCCGCGACAACCCTCAAAGTTCTCCAAATCGATTGTGATCGATTGCGCGCCGAAACCCGAGAACTACGGGAAGCGGTCAGGCGCATCAAAGCCCGGTGTCAGGAGCTCTACACCTACCTGTTCAACAACTTCGACGCGCTTCCGGACTATGATCACAGGTACCGAAACCGCCTCGCGGCTTCATCGTCCTGGGCAGAAGGCTGCGTCGATGACATCGGCAACACCCGCATGAGGCCGACGCCCCTACGCCGCACCAGAGCTGGCCGTGTTGCTGCGACAGGGTGATGAAATACTGGATGGTCGCGAATTTGTCGCCATTGACCGAGCATCGAGTTGCCGTCACAAGGGCTGCTGTTCTTGACGGAAGGCTAACCGTTTCAAAGATGGCCGCTTGACCACCACGTTTTGCCCACTTCCTTCGGAATCGGACGTTTCCTTGGTCGGATTCGTCCAGTTGAATCTATTCAATCGCCCTCAGCCAGCCCTGTGTCATGTAGTGTGGATTTTATCGTTATTTCTGAGCAAATCTAATATTTACAACGCCTTACTAAGCACGAACGACGCGCTGATAAAGTAGGCATTATTTCTTGATTAATTTTCTAACACACGTTAGATTGCGGAAATAACCCTGAATGGGGCAATAGGGAGGAGGCGTCATGAGTAAGACGCAGTTCGGATCTTCGCGAGAAGGCCTGAAATCACGCTCGACGGTTTATGCATGCGATCTGTTCGCAGGTAAAACCGCTGTTGTCACTGGTGCGGGCGGTGGTCTGGGTCTGGCGATTGCAACCCTGTTTGGCAGGCTGGGTGCCAACCTTGCGATTAATGGACGCGATGAGGAAAAGCTGACTTTGGCCAAGGAATTTTTCGAAAGCCTGGGTGCCAGGACCTTTGCCATGCCCATGACCATCCGGGATCCTGAACAGGTCGAGGAATTCGTCCGCGAGGCAAATCGCGAATTCGGCTCGATTGACGTTCTGGTCAACAATGCGGGCGGGCAGTTTCCACAGGCGGCGCTGGATTTCTCTCCGAAAGGCTGGAACGCCGTCATAGACACCAATCTCAATGGCACCTGGTGGATGATGCAATCCACGGCACGTCACTGGGTGGAGAAGAGGCAGCCGGGTTCGATCGTGAATATCGTGGCTGACATCTGGCGCGGAATGCCCGGCATCGCGCACACCTGTGCGGCCCGGGCAGGGGTGATATACCTGTCCAAATCGGTTGCCGTGGAATGGGCACCGCATCGCATCCGCGTGAACTGCGTGGCACCGGGCTGCTGTGAGAGTACCGGTTTCGGGAACTATCCCGAGGAGGGCGCGGCAACCTTTCAGGAGTCCAATCCGATGCGGCACGCCGGTGATGAATGGGATATCGCGGAAGGCGTTGTCTATATGGCGGCCAGTTCCGGGAAGTTCGTGACCGGTGAGGTTCTGAACATAGACGGCGGGCAACAGCTTTGGGGGGATCCTTGGCCAACGGGGCGACCGGATTACTTCCGGATTCCCTGATACAAGCGACAAATCTAGTGGGGGCAACAGGATCCAGATGATGACGCAAAGAACAACAGATGTCGGTGCCGGCGACGGGGCAATACTGGAGTGCCGCGGGATTGAACGGCGGTTTGGTGGTATCGTCGCCGTCACAGGCGTTGATCTCGTCATTCGGCCCAAGGAGATATTTGGCCTTGTCGGTCCGAATGGGAGCGGCAAGACAACGCTTACGAACGCGATCACCGGGTTCTATCCGCCGAGCGAAGGGACTGTCCGGCTGGCGGGGCATGAAATCACGGGCACAGCCCCGCACAAGGTTGCAAAGCTCGGGGTCGCCCGAACCTTTCAGAACCTTGCCCTGTTCAACGGAATGAGCGTTCTGGACAACATCCTGCTCGGGCGACACATCCACATGAAGCAGGGCGTTTTGCGCACGGCGCTTTATTGGTGGCTCGCGCAGCCTGAAGAAATCAGGAACCGCAAGATCGTCGAAGAGGTGATTGAGTTCCTGCAGCTTGAGAGCATCCGGCACGAGCTGGTCGATGGTCTTCCGATCGGGTTGAAGAAGCGCGTCGAACTTGCGCGCGCTCTGGTGGCCGAGCCGCAATTGCTGATTCTCGACGAGCCGATGGCGGGCATGAACCAGGAGGAGAAGGGATATATGTCCCGCTTCATTCTGGACGCTCGGGCCGAACGTGGCGTCAGCGTCCTTCTGATCGAGCACCACATGGATGTCATCATCGGCATTTGCGACCGCATGCTGGCCCTGAACTACGGCGAAATGATCGCCAGTGGCATTCCGAAGGAAGTTATAAAGGACCCAAGGGTCATCGAGGCATATGTTGGAGGGGCGCATGGCTGACCGGGCAACTCTGCAAAATGCCGCCAGCGAGACGATTGGTGCATTGCTGGCGCGGAATGCGTCGAGCCACGCATCGAGTATCGCGGTCCGCGAGAAAGAGCGTGGAATTTGGAAAGAATGTACCTGGGCCGAGTATGTGGAAGAAGTTCTGGCCTGCGCGGCCGGTCTTGAGAAATTCGGTGTAAAATCGGGCAAGGCCGTTCTCATTCTCGGTGACAACCGTGCGCGGCTATACCAAGGCATGCTTGCGGTTTCGCTGCTCCGGGCCTACGCAATGCCGGCCTATCCAGGCGCAACGCTCGAGGAGCTTCAGCATTTCCTTGGCGAAGTCGAGATTGTTGCAGCCATCGCGGAAGATCAGGAACAGGTCGACAAGATCCTCGAGGTGCGGACCGCGGGCGCGAGCGGCATCGCTCATGTCATATATGATGAAACGCGCGGGCTCGGGTTTTATGAAGACGACGGTCTTATGTCATGGGATCATCTGATCGAAATCGGCCGACACGATCTCAACGAAAATCCGCACCGTCGAGAAGAGCTGCTGAACAGGGCACAGCCCGACGACCCGGCAGTTTTCCTGCATTCCTCGGGAACGACCGGGAAGCCGAAAGGTATCGTTCTGAGCCAGAAGAACGTTCTGGCAGCGGCTCGGAATGGCCATGCGGCGGGTGTATTCGACGAGAACGAGGAAATCCTGGCGTATCTGCCGATGGCCTGGGTTGGGGACTATGCCATTACGGTCGCGGCGGCACTTTTGTACCGGTTCACCGTGAACGTGCCAGAGCGGCAGGAAACAGTCGTGCGCGACATGCGCGAAATCGCCCCGACTTTCTATCTGGCGGCACCCAGAAGCTGGGATCAGATGCTGACGACAATTCAGGTCGGTATGGAAGATTCAACCCCGCTGAAGAAGTGGTTGTACCATTTCTTCATGGACCGGGCCACGGCTGCCGAAACCCGCAAACTGAACGGCGAGAGCGGCGGTCTGTTGGAGCCGGTGGGCAGATTGTTGGGCGAGGCGCTCGTCTTCGGCCCGATCAAGGACCAGTTCGGCATGAGCCGCTTGAAGAATGCGTTCACCGGCGGCGAGGCGATCGGCGAAGACACTTTCGTCTTTTATCGTGCCCTGGGAATCAAGCTGCGCCAGTTTTACGGACAGACCGAGATCAGCGCGATAAGCGCGATGCAGGCACCGAACGAGGTGCGCCTGCACACCGTTGGCACACCCGCGCCGGGTGTCGAGGTCAAGATCGATGAGAGCGGCGAGATCCTGTTGCGGTCGGAGAGCGTGTTTTCCGGCTATTTCAACAAACCGGAAGAGAGTGCCGAGGCCCTCGAGGGCGGGTGGCTGCATACGGGCGACGCCGGCTATCTGGAGGAGAACGGCCAGCTTGTGGTCCTGGGGCGCATCTCCGAGGTCATGTATACCGCCGGGGGTGAACGCTATGTTCCGAACTATATCGAGAACCGGCTCAAGTTCAGCCCGTATATCAAGGATGCCGCCGTTGTCGGCTCGGGACGCGACGAGCTGACTGCGATGGTCTGCGTGGATTTCGAAGCGGTCGGCCACTGGGCCGAGGTGAACGGCGTGCCTTACGTGTCCTATTCCGATCTGTCTCAGCGCGACGAGGTCGCGGCGCTGCTGCACGAAGCGTTCCAACGGGTGAACAAGGCGCTTACCGAGCCGCTGCGCCTGAAACGATTTGTCAGTCTTCCGAAAGAATTCGACCCGGATGACGGGGAGATCACGCGGACTCGCAAACTGCGCCGCAAGGTTGTGGAGGAACGCTATGCCGATGTTATCGCGGCGCTCTACGACGGTTCAAAACAGGTCCATGTAAGCGCCCAGGTGATTTACGAGACCGGGGAAATCGGGAAGGTCGAAAGAAGCCTTCCCATCAGGGAGGTTTAAATGGATTGGGTCTTTCTCACAGAGCTTGCGGTAAACGGTGCCTTGACGGGTCTGCTGTATTCTCTTTTCGCCATCGGCCTCGTGCTGATTTACAAAGCCTCCTCTGTGCCCAATCTGGCGCAGGGCGGGCTGACGATGGTCGCGGCTTATGTGGTTATTGCCCTGTCGCATGATGCCGGTCTGCCGCTGTGGCTCGCGATCCCGCTTGCTGCGGTGATCATGTTTGGCTTGGGATTTGGTATTGAGCGCGTTGCTCTGCGCCGTCTCGCGGGCCGCCCGGTCATCATGATCCTGATGTTGACACTGGGGCTCGACATTTTCCTGCGCGGCACGACGCTGGCGATCTGGGGTGGCACATCCCGGTCAATGGAGTTGGGGGTAAGCTATGAACCATTATTCGTCGGTGACATCTTCATCAGTCGAATCAATCTGGTCGGTGCCGGGGTCGCGATCGGTCTTTTTGTCGCCTTCATGCTGTTTTTCCGCACCCGCACCGGTATAAAACTGCGCGCGATCGCGGATGATTACATGGCATCTTGGTCGGTCGGAATTTCGGTGGAGCGCGGTGTCGCGCTGTCCTGGGCCCTGGCGTCGGTGGTTGCCGTTGCCGCAGGCGTCATCTGGGGGGAAATCCAGGGTGTCGACCAGGCGCTGTCTCTTCTGCTTCTCAAGGGTCTGACGGTTGCTGTTCTGGGCGGTCTCGACAGTATTCTGGGAGCGATCATCGCCGGCATTATCCTTGGTGTCGTAGAAAATGTCGGCGCTGACTTTCTCGATCCGCTTGTCGGGGGCGGAAGCCGTGAGCTGATCGTCGCCGCCGTGCTTATTCTTACGGTCATGATCCGTCCCCACGGGTTGTTTGGTCGTCACGACATCGAAAGGGTGTAAGGGATGTTCTACAGGCTCTCTGGTGTCCACCACGCCAACTATGTCTCCGACAGCCGCATCTTCAAGGTGCCTGCTGACCGGAATATGGCTGTGTTCGTCCTGCTTCTCGGTCTTGCGGCACCGTTCATCGTGCCGTCGCTCTACCTGAACAGCTACATGCTGCCCTGGCTGATCTGGACGGCCGCCGCGCTCGGGCTCAACCTGGTGACGGGGTGGGCGGGCCAGCTTCATCTGGGCTATGCTGCGGTGATGGCCGTGGGCGCGTATTCGGCGATCCACGCAGCGAGGTTCGGGGTTCCCTGGGAGTTCGCCCTCATCATCGGCGGGCTGGCATCGTCGGTGATCGGCAGCCTGTTCGCCTTTGCCGCCTTGCGGGTGAAGGGGCTCTACCTCGCGCTTACGACCCTCGCGATGCAGTTCGTCATGGACTGGGTGCTGAGCCACTCTCCGGCGATTTCGGGCGGCTCGCACGCATCGCTTCAATCTCCGACCCTGGCGCTGCTCGGGCAGCAGATCACCTCTGATACCGGCTACTACTACGTCGCTTTCGGATGGTGCGTTCTGGTGACGATTTTCATGCTGAATCTGAAACGATCCGGTTTGGGGCGCGCTCTGGTGGCCGTGCGGGAAAAGGATTTTGCCGCTGCGATCCTCGGGGTGAACAGTTTCTACTACAAGATACTTGCCTTCGCGACCTCGTCCTTTATCGCGGGGGTCAGCGGTGCCTTGCTGGTTGCGACCTTCTTCTTTCTCGCCGCGCCGGAGCAGTTTTCAGTGAACGTGTCGATCCAGGTGCTTGCGATGGTGATCGTTGGTGGCCTGTCCAGCATCATCGGACCCTATTTCGGGGTTGCCCTGATCCTGCTCGTGCCCGGCGTTGTGAACGGGCTATTCGCTACGGCGAGCCAATCGCTTGGAATGCAGATCAATGTCGAAACACTCGCCCATATTCCGAATGCCGTCTATGGCGCGCTGATCGTCGTGATCCTTCTGATCGAACCGATGGGGCTTGGAAAGCTCTACGGCAACATCAGGGACTATCTGATGGTCTGGCCCTTCGATCAGCTCAGGAAGTGAAGAGGAATGACGATGCAACAAAAGGTCGAAGTCCAGCCCATTCTGTCCATGAACAGTGTCGAGGTGCTGTATGACAACGTGATGCTGGCAATTAAGGGTGTTTCGATCCAGGTGCCAAAGGGCGATATGATTGCGCTTCTGGGTTCGAACGGAGCGGGCAAGAGCACCACTCTGAAAGCGATCAGCGGTCTTCTGAAGGCTGAACGAGGACGCGTCAGCCGCGGCGAGATCAAGTTCGAAGGCACCGACATTACCGAGATGCTCGCGCAAAAGCGCGTGGAGATGGGTATCTGTCACGTCATCGAAGGGCGGCGTGTCTTTGAACATCTGACGCCGGATGAGAACCTGACAGCAGCCGCGCCGATGGGAATGTCCCGATCACAACTGGATAGGGAAAAAGAGAAGATATACAATTACTTCCCCCGGCTTGCCGAGCGACGCAATTCGCTGTCGGGCTATCTGTCGGGCGGCGAGCAGCAGATGCTGGCCATCGGCCGCGCGCTGGTGACCCAGCCGAGGCTGCTGATGCTGGACGAGCCGAGCCTTGGACTTGCGCCATTCCTCGTGGCCGAGATCTTCGGTATCCTTCAGAAGATCAACCGGGAAGAGGGTATGTCGGTTCTTCTTGTGGAACAGAACGCCCTGGCTGCTCTTGAGATCGTTTCGGAAGGATATCTGATCGAAAATGGCCGCGTCGTCATGAACGGCACTGCCGAAGCCTTCAAATCCAACTCCGACATTCAGGAATTCTATCTCGGTGGTGGTGAAGGCACAGATTTTCACAATATCAAGCACTACAGCCGACGCAAACGTTGGCTGAGTTGATGTTCCAAGGAGACAGCTTTCAGAGAGGGAAACATGAAAGAAATTAAAAAGGCGTTAGCCGCAATTTCGATGATGGCTGGCTTGATGACAGGAACGCAAGCCTTGGCAGAGCCATTCAAGGTGGGTGTCTGCTACGATCTCAGCAAGGCATATACCTTTGCGACGCCGCAGGTTTCGCAGGCCGCCATGGATTTGGCGAAGCTCATAAACATGAAGGGCGGGATCGGTGGCGAGCCGGTGGAGGTCATCGTTCGCGATCACGGCAACGAACCACAGCGCGGGATCGAATGCTATTCCAAGCTCAGCCGCGAGGGGGTCTTTGTCTTCGATACCCTGTCGACGCCGGTGTCCCTGGCAATCCTGCCGCGTGTGATGCAAGATGAACGCATTCTCATGCAGTCGTTGGTCGGGCGTGGCGATGCGGTGGACGGCACGGTTTTTGAATGGGTCTATCCGGCCGGCCCGACCTATTGGGGACAGGCCGCCAACAATATCGCCTATATCAAGCAATTGCACGATGGCGATCTTTCGGACGTCAAGGTCGGCTACATCTATTTCGATTACCCGTTCGGGCAGGAGCCAATCGAGATTCTCAAGACATTGGCGGAAAAGGAGGGCTTCGAGCTTCTGCTTTATCCCGTGCCGCTGCCCGGCAGCGATCAATCGGGTGCGTGGTCGAAAATGCGCCGCGACAAGCCCGATCACGTGATCTCGTGGATGCTTGGCGGTGCCCATGTCGTTGCGTCGAAGGAAATGCAGCGCAACCGCATTCCGATGGAGAAATACATTTCGGTCAACTGGCTGAATGAAGTGGATATCGCCAATATCGGAGCAGAGGCCGCCACCGGACTGAAGCGTGGCACCAATGTCGTGGGTGGGCTGGATGTGCCCTTGCGGATCGAGATGTTGAGTGAACTTTACGACAAGGGGGAAGGCTCGGGTCCGTTGGTCAATACGCAAGACGTTTACTACAATACCGGTCTTGCGATGTACTCGATCATTTTCGAGGCCGCGCGGAGGGCGGCAGAGGCCGACGGCCTTCCCATCACGGCGCAGTCCTTCAAAGCGGCTTTGGAGACGCTTGAAAACTATGACGCCAACGGGCTGATGGCACCGATTACGGTGACAGCAAAGGACCACGGCGGCGGCGGCAAGACCCGCATCGAGATGTGGGACGGCGAAACCTGGGTGCCGCAAACCGACTGGATCGGGGCATACAGCGATGTCGTGTGGGATGTGGTTAAGGAAAGTTCCTCGAAATACGGGCAGTGATAATCTGATAAACGAACGTAAAGTATCACGCAGGGCGTCACGTTCACCGATAAGCAAAAGACGCCCTGCGCTCAACCAAAGGGAGAAGAAAATGAAACTCAATCAGCATATCAAGGCGGTGGGCCTTACTGCTGCCTTGGCAACTAGCGCAACGTGGGCGTCTGCGCAGGACAAGGAGCGGATCCGGTTCGGATTGTGCTTCGACGTCAGCAAGTCCTACACGTTTGTTTCACCACAAGTCGCCCAGGCGGCACAGGACCTTGCGATGTACACCAACGAAAACGGTGGTATCGAAGGCCACCCGGTCGAACTCATCTTGCGCGACCACGGCAACGAGCCGCAGCGCGGCGTGGAATGCTACGAGCAACTCAAACGTGAGGGCGTTTTCAACTTCTACTTCCTGTCCACGCCGGTTTCGAACGCGGCCCTGCCACGTGTCATGAAGGACGGCAACATTCTGATGCAATCCTTCGTTGGCCGTGGCGACGCGGTCGACGGCGAAGTGTTCGAATGGGTTTTCCCGGTAGGCCCGACCTACTGGCAGCAGGCGGCCAATGCGGTTTCCTTTATCAAGGACCAGCTCGGCGGCGATCTGAGCAGCGGCAAGATAGGATTTATCTATCTGGATTATCCGTTCGGTCAGGAGCCGATCGAGATTCTGAAGACCCTGTCCGAGAAAGAGGGTTTCGCGTTGGAACTCTATCCGGTTCCGCTCCCGGGGTCTGACCAGTCCGGCGCATGGAGCAAGATCCGCCGCGACAAGCCTGACTATGTGATCAGCTGGCTGCTGGCCGGCGGACATGTGCTCGCCTCCAAGGAAATGCGCCGCAACCGCTTCCCGATCGACCGCTATCTGACATCGAACTGGATGAACGAGGTCGATATCCGCAACATCGGAACGGAAGAGGCAAAGGGTATCCTTCGCGGGACAAACGTGGCCGGCGGTCAGGACGTGCCGATCGTGAAAAAGATGCTGGACACCTACTATGCCAACGGCAAAGGCAGCGGTCCTGAAAGCCTGGTTCGCGACGTGTATTACAACACCGGAATGGCGATCTACTCGGTCGCGTTCGAGGCCGCGCGTATCGCCATTGAGAAAGATGGCTGGCCGCTCACCCCGGAGAGCATGAAGGCTGGCTTTGAATCGATCTCCGAATTCGATGCCAACGGCCTCATGGCCCCGGTCACAGTAACCGCAGAAGACCATGGTGGTGGCGGCAAAACGCGCATTGAACAGTGGAACGGTGAGGCCTGGGTTCCGCTGACCGACTGGAGCGCCGACTACCTCGATGTGGTGGGGGAAGTGATCAAGGAAAGCTCCGGGAAGTTCACCGTCGACTGAGCTTTCACTCCCCCGCGACGATCACGTTGCGGGGGAGACTCTCGTCGACATTCTCGTTACCTGTTTTGCAAAGAGAAGCGCAGACACCATGAACCCAATTAACGTGACGATAGAGGACGGCATCGCGACCGTGTGCATCAACCGGCCCGAGCGCAGGAACGCGCTGTCTGTGGCCGCAACGAATGGTCTGGCCGATGCCTGGGAAAAGATCGAGGCCGATGACAGCATTCGCGTGGCCATTCTGACCTCTGCTGACTGCGGGGTGTTCTGTGCCGGGCTGGATCTCAAGGAAGCCACCCAGATCGCGCGGGATGAGGGCGTAGATATCCTGACCAAGATGCGCGACCCGTTTCACGAAACCATGCGCGCCTGCAAAAAGCCGATCATTGCCGCCATGACCGGGTCGTTGATGGCCGGTGGCATGATGCTGACCCTGAACTGCGATCTTCGCGTTGGTCTCAAAGGTACCAAGGTTGGCATCACCGAGGTCAAGATCGGGCGCGGGTCGCCCTGGGCGGCACCGGCGCTGTCGATGCTGCCGCAACCCATCCTGATGGAAATCGTTCTGACCGGTGATCTGATGCCGATCGAGAGGCTGCACGATTACGGTTTTACAAACTATCTTGAGGAGACGCCGGACGCCGTTCGCGCGCGCGCGCACGACCTTGCCAAGCGCATCGCCAGCGTCGCGCCGCTTTCGGTGATCGCGGCCAAGGCCAGCGTGCGCGCGACCATGGATCTGGGCTGCGCTGCGGGTCTGGAAGAGGGAAAGCGCCTGCATGAAGTCGTCTATGCCAGCAACGACGCGATCGAAGGCCCGAAGGCGTTTGCAGAAAAGCGCGCGCCGGTCTGGACAGGAACCTGATGGAGGCCGGAATGACCGAACTTATACGCCTGGAGCGGGATGGCCCTATTGGAATCCTGCGCTTTCTTCAGCCAGAGAGGCGTAACCCTTACAGCATCGCCTTTGTCGAGGAATTGGTGGCGCATCTGCGCGACGCCGGACAGGACGACACGATCCGGGCCGTGGTCATGACCGGGGGCGATCATTTCAGCAGCGGCGGCGATCTGGTCGGCTTCCAGTCGGAGGTCGCCAAGGGGGCCAGAGCCACGTCCGAAATGGTCGACAAGGTCCATGATGGCGGACGCGCGGCCTATCTCTTTCGCAAACCGCTGATATCCGCCGTTTGCGGCGTCGCTTTTGGTGCCGGTCTGAGCCTGGCCCTGTCGGCGGATATCGTCGTCGCCGCCGAGGATGCACGGCTGTGCGAGGTCTTTGCCCGTGTTGGAGGCTGTCCCGACACGGGGTCGAGTTGGCTGCTCCAGCAACGCGCAGGCGCGGGGGTGGCACGGATGCTCGTGCTGACCGGCCGCGAGATCGACGGGCGAGCCGCGAAGGATCTGCGCGTCGTGGAAGAATGCGTTCCCGCCGGGCAGGTCGAGAAACGCGCGCTTGAGATCGCCCGCGAAATTATCCAGCATCCGATGTTCGGGGTGCAGACTGCAAAGCGTGTGATGCGCGCCGCAGCGGAGTGCAGCTATCTCGAAGCATTGGACATCGAGAGAGATGCCCAAAGCGTTTTGCTGAGCGCGCATGATTTTCCCGAGGCCATGAAAGCCTTTTCCGAAAAACGAAAACCGGAATTCAGGGACTGCTGAGGCGGGCGATACCGCATCGAGAATTCAAGGAGACCATGTCAATGAAGATTCTAGTGCCTGTGAAGCGCGTGATCGATTATAACGTGAAAGTCCGTGTCAAGGCGGATGGCAGCGGTGTCGATCTTGCGAATGTGAAGATGTCGATGAACCCGTTCGACGAGATTGCCGTGGAAGAGGCGATCCGTCTGAAGGAGGCGGGCAAGGCCAGCGAGGTGATCGCCGTCTCCATCGGCGTGAAACAGGCGCAGGAGACGCTGCGCACGGCGCTGGCGATGGGGGCGGACCGGGCGATTCTGGTGGTGGCCGCAGATGATGTGCATCAGGATATCGAGCCGCTGGCTGTGGCGAAGATCCTGGCGAAAATCGTCGAGGAAGAGGCCCCCGGCCTCGTGCTCTGCGGCAAGCAGGCGATCGACAACGACATGAACGCCACCGGGCAGATGCTCTCGGCGCTTCTGGGTTGGTCTCAGGCGACCTTTGCGTCGAAGCTCGAGGTGGAGGGCGATCACGCGCTGGTCACCCGCGAGGTGGATGGCGGGTTGCAGACCATCAAGGTGACGATGCCCGCCATTGTCACGGTTGATCTGCGCCTCAACGAGCCGCGCTATGCCAGCCTGCCCAACATCATGAAGGCCAAGAAAAAGCCGCTCGATGAAAAGACGGCCCAGGATTACGGCGTCGATCCCGGCCCGCGGCTGGAGGTGCTCAGGACCGAGGAGCCGCCGACGCGCAAGGCCGGTGAAATCGTGGGCTCGGTGGACGAGCTTGTTGCAAAACTCAAGGAAGCGGGGGCCGTTTGATGTCTGTTCTACTTCTTGCAGAAGTCACCGATGGTGAATTGTCGCTGGACGCCACCGCGAAGGCGGTCACCGCTGCCGCAAAGCTTGGCGATGTGACGGCGCTGTGTTGTGGCGAATCTGCTGCGGCTGCCGGTGAAGCGGCCGCAAAAATCGCCGGTGTTTCCAAGGTGTTGGTGGCAGAGGATGCCTCGCTCGGGCACCGTCTGGCGGAACCGACGGCGGCGCTGATCGTGTCGCTTTCCGGTGATTACAGCCATATCGTTGCCCCGGCCACCACGGATGCCAAGAACGTGTTGCCGCGCGTGGCGGCGCTCTTGGATGTGATGGTGATCTCGGACGCCTCCGGTGTTGTGGATGCCGACACGTTCGAGCGCCCCGTCTACGCGGGCAACGCGATCCAGACGGTGAAATCGCGCGACGCGAAAAAGGTCGTGTCGTTCCGCACCTCGACATTCGAGGCGGCGGGCGCGCAAGCGGCCTGCGCCATCGAGAGCATCGGCGCTGCGGCCAATCCGGGGCTGTCGGAATGGGTCGAGGACGAGGTGGCCGCGAGCGACCGGCCGGAACTGACCTCGGCGGGGATCGTCGTGTCGGGCGGGCGCGGCGTTGGCTCGAAGGAGGATTTCGCGCTGATCGAGAGCCTTGCCGACAAGCTTGGCGCAGCCGTGGGCGCATCCCGCGCGGCGGTCGATTCGGGCTATGCGCCGAATGACTGGCAGGTGGGGCAGACCGGCAAGGTCGTGGCCCCCAACCTCTATGTCGCGGTCGGCATCTCGGGGGCGATCCAGCACCTCGCGGGGATGAAGGATTCCAAGATCATCGTCGCCATCAACAAGGACGAAGAGGCCCCGATCTTCCAGGTCGCCGATTACGGCCTCGTCTCCGACCTCTTCACCGCCGTGCCGGAACTGATCGATAAACTTTAAGCCGCGCCACAACCAATTAGAACGGCATTGCCAAGTTGTTTGCGGCTTCTGAGGCTGGTACTGGTTGTGCCATGCAGATACCGTCATAAATGTCGCGCCCGAAGGGCTTTCGTTTTCCCCGCGAGATCGTCGCCTATGCGGTCTGGGCCTTTCATCGCTTTGCGCTGAGCACGGCGGATGTCAAGGATCTGTTGGCGGAGCGCGGCGTCATCGTCAGCCGCGAAGCCGTCCGCCTTTGGGTGAACCGGTTTGGTGCGCATTTTGCGGCTTGCATCCGCCGGGACCGGCCGCAGCCGAACGACAAATGGCACCTCGACGAGGTCGTGATCCAGATGGACGGCGTGAAGCACTGGCTGTGGCGAGCCGTCGACGCCAATGGTGACACGCTCGATATCCTGGTTCAGACACGTCGCAATGCCAAAGCCGCCAAGCGCTTCCTGACATGGCTGATTGCCCAATTTGGCCAGCCGAGGACGGTCATCACCGACAAGCTGCGCAGCTATACAAAACCGATCGCGCGCCTAGCACCCGGTGCGGATCATCAGGCGCACAAGGGTCTCAACAACCGGATCGAGGGGTGTCACAGGCCCACCCGGCGACGTGAGAAAATCATGGGACGGTTCAAGTCACACAGACAGGCACAGCGCTTTCTTGCCGCCCATGACCAGATCAACACGATCTTCAAGCCCCGCCGCTATCGCCTCACCACCACATCCTATCGCCACGCCCGGGCAGATGCGTTCGAGCTATGGGCAGATTACGCACTCGCGATGAAACCATGACCCACCAAACGTCGAGCATTTCAGCCCCAGCCAAACAACTTGGCAATGCCTCCTGATGTTCTGAAGGATCGAGGTCTTGTTGGTGGCGGTCATCGGGGTTGCTTTCAAGGTTTAGGACCGAACCGCAAATTCGGTTCGTAGGGATTTGCCATTTGCGTCCAGGGCAGGACAGGGCCCAAGTTTCGTGTTGCCGATGCTGCGCCGGATCGGGGGCGCAGGGATGTTGATTTCGCCGGAGGGTGTGCCAATGGCGGTCCTGTCGAGTTGCGGGTGGCTGGACAGGGAGGCCACATCGTTCACGGCCCCGGATGCGATGCCCGCCGCGTCAAGCCGTTTCAGAATCTCGGCGCGGTCATGAGCGGCGAACTCTGCCTTGATGAGCGCTTCGAGCGCGGGCTTGTTTTCAAGTCGCGCCGAGTTGTCATGAAACCGAGGGTTGGTTACCAGAGTCGCGTCGCCCAGTATGTGTTCACAGAACCTCTGCCATTCGCCGCTGTGCTGCACGGTGATGACGACGAGATGACCGTCCCTGCACTCATATGCCCCGTACGGGCAGATGACCGTGTGGTTCAGTCCGACACGCGGTGTCATTTTGCCGAGGTAATCGTAATAGAGCAGCGGAACCGCCATCCAGTCGGCCATCACGTCATACATTGCCACCGAAACGCCGCTGCCCTTGCCGGTGCGATCGCGCCCGACCAGCGCTTCGCAGATCCCGGCATGGGCTGTCATGCCGGTGGCAATATCGCAGACCGACACGCCAACCCGACCGGGCGCGTCCGGCGTGCCGGTCACCGAGGCCAGGCCGCTTTCGCACTGCACCAGAAGGTCATAAGCCTTGGCGTTTCGCATCGGGCCGTCTTCGCCGTAGCCGGTGATGTCGCAGGTCACGAGGCGCGGAAATCTTCGTCTCAAGGTGGCCGAATCGAGCCCTAACCTGGCCAGCGCGCCAGGCAGAAGATTTTGGATGAACACATCCGCAGTTTCCAGCATTCTCAATAGAATCGCCCGGTCCTCTTCGGCCTTGATATCCAGCGCGACAGATTCCTTGCCCCGGTTCAACCATGTGAAATAGGCGCTTTCGCCATTCGCGGCAGTGTCATAGGCGCGGGCGAAATCGCCAGCGCCCTTGCGTTCGACCTTTATCACGCGCGCACCGGCATCCGCCAGCCGCGATGAGCAAAAAGGAGCTGCCACCGCCTGTTCGAGTGCGATGACGAGCTTGCCGGAGAGGGGGGCTGAGTTTGTTTCTGACATGGCTTTCCCGATGTGGTCTTGGGGACTTGACTAAATCTAACAGACGTTAGAAACTAAGACAACACGTTTAACGCAAACACTCGAAGGAGGCCGCCGGTGCCGGACGCCAAAGGGCCAGACCAGACTTTTCAGCGCGCACTCGCAAACAAGGAAATCTTGCTGCCAAAGTGCGATGATTGCGGGGCCTTTCATTTCTTTCCCAGGGTCCTGTGCCCGCATTGCCATGGCACCGCGATTTCGTGGATACCTTCCAACGGCAAGGGCCGGGTCCACACCACCACGGTGGTGCGCCGCAAGCCCGAGCACGGCGGCGATTACAATGTGTGCATGGTCGAGCTGGAGGAGGGCGTTCGGATGATGAGCCGGGTCGAGGGCATCGCCCCCGGTGAGGTTGTCATCGACATGGCTGTGACTGCCTTTGTGGGAGAGGCCGAGGGGGCCCCGGTCGTGCTTTTCAAGCCGGTGGAGGTGTAACTCATGGCCAATGAACTTCGGGGAAAATCTGCGATTGTGGGCACGGGGCACGCCGGTTTCGGAGAGGCGCATGGGCTGACGGCCTATGATGTCATGGCGCAGTCCGCGCTTGCGGCGCTTGACGATGCCGGGCTGAAACTGTCCGCCGTGGACGGGCTGTTCTGCACCATGATGGAAGACAGCATGCCTGCGCTCATGGCGGCTGAATATCTGGGCATTCAGCCCCGCTTCATCGACGGCACCATGCTGGGCGGATCGTCTTTCGTGAATTATCTGACATCCGCGACCATGGCGCTTGACGCCGGGCTTTGTGACGTCGCGTTGATCGTTTATGGCTCCAACCAACGCACCGCCTCGGGAAAACTGGTGACGGCGTCACGCCCGCCGGCCTATGAGGCGCCGTATAATCCGCGCTATCCGATCTCCGCCTATGCGATGGCGGCGGCACGGCACATGCACGAATATGGCACCACGCGCGAACAATTGGCGGACGTGGCGGTGTCTGCGCGGGCGTGGGCGCAGCATAATCCCGAAGCGTTCGAGCGCGGTCCGCTGACTCGCGAGGACGTGCTCGGCGCGCGCATGGTGGGGGACCCGCTGACCGTGCGCGATTGCTGCCTTGTGACGGATGGCGGTGGTGCGATCGTGATGGTGCGTGCTGACCGCGCAAAGGATTTCCCCAAGGCACCGGTTTACGTTCTGGGCAGTGCGGCGCACAGCTCGCACCGGCAGATTTCGCAGATGGAAGATTTCACAGTGACGGCGGCCCGCGAGTCGGGCAGGCGCGCCTTTGAGGCGGCGGGCATGTCGCCCGGCGACGTTCAGGCGGTCGAACTCTACGACGCTTTCACCATCAACACGATTCTGTTCCTCGAAGATCTTGGCTTCTGCGCCAAGGGCGAGGGCGGGGCCTTTGTCGAGGGCGGGCGTATCTCGCCGGACGGTGTCTTGCCGGTAAATACAAATGGCGGGGGTCTGTCCTGTGTGCATCCCGGCATGTACGGTATTTTTACCGTCATCGAGGCCGCGCGCCAGATCCGGGGCGACGCGCCCGGTGTTCAGTTGAAGGATGTCGATGTGGCATTGGCCCACGGTAACGGCGGTGTGTTGTCCAGCCAGGTCACTGCAATTCTGGGGTCACAAAACACGCTCTGACAGCGATCAAGGGAGGAAAGATCATGCCGTTGGATTTCGAAGCGCTTTCAGACTGGAGTTTTGAAGAGGTCTGGCAGACGCTGACCGAGCGCGATACCATCCTGTATGCGCTGGGGCTGGGTTTCGGCGAAGATCCGACCGACAGGAAGGAACTCGCCTTTGTTTATGAGGACGGTCTGAAGGCGGTTCCCTCGATGGCCGTTACGATGGGATATCCCGGCTTCTGGCTGCGCAATCCCAAGACCGGTGTGAACTGGCAGAAAGTGCTGCACGGCGAACAGTGGCTTGATATCTACAAGCCGCTGCCCGTGAACGCCAATATCATCGGCCGCAGCAAGATCGACTTCATCTCGGACAAGGGCGAGGGCAAGGGCGCGGTTATCTATCAAAGCCGTGAGATCATCGACGCCGACACGGGCGACAAGCTGGCGCGCGTGGCGATGTCGGCCTTTTGCCGGGGCGATGGCGGATTCGGCGGCGAGAACAGGCCCGGCCCGAATCCGGCGGTGCTGCCGGACCGGGCGCCCGATCACATATGTGATATCGAAACGCTTCCGCGCCAGGCGCTGATCTATCGGCTCAGCGGCGACATGAACCCGCTTCATGCCGACCCCGATGTTGCCCGCTCGGTCGGGTTTGACCGGCCGATCCTGCACGGCCTGGCGACCTATGGTCTGGCGGCGCGGGCGATTCTGAAGTCATCGCTTGACTATGACGCGTCCCGGCTTGTCGGTTTGGACGTGCGGTTTTCTGCCCCGGTTTATCCGGGGGAAACCGTGCGGTTCGAGATTTGGGAAGAGGGGGGCGAGGCCCGATTCCGCGCGTCGATCCCGACACGCGATGTCCTGGTTCTGAACAACGGTGCCGCGCGTTTCACATGAGGCAAAAACGATGACGCAACCACTCAAGGACATTCTGGTGCTGGATTTCAGCACCCTTCTTCCCGGCCCGATGGCGACGCTCATGCTGTCCGAAGCCGGGGCCGAGGTGGTCAAGTTCGAACGTCCCGTGACAGGCGAGGACGCGCGACACACAGACCCCAAGATCGACGATGTGAGCATCGGGTTTGCCGTGTTGAATCACGGCAAGCGATCAGTGGCCATTGATCTGAAATCGAAGGACGCGCTCGATGTTCTGCGTCCCTTGCTTGAGAAGGCCGATGTCTTGGTCGAGCAGTTCCGCCCCGGCGTGATGGAGCGGCTCGGATTGGGATATGAGGCCGTGCGCGCGATCAATCCGGGAATCGTCTACTGTTCGATCACGGGTTATGGCCAGACCGGGCCAAAGGCCACTGTGGCGGGCCATGACCTCAATTACGTCGGTGATGCGGGTGTCCTGTCGCTAAGCCGTGGACCGGATGATCGCCCGACGATGCCGTTCGGGCTGGTCGCGGATATCGGCGGCGGCACCTATCCTGCGGTCGTCAATATCCTGCTTGCCTTGATGGCGCGGCAGCAAAGCGGGCAGGGGGTTCACCTCGATATTGCGATGTCCGAAGGAGCATTTGCCTTCGCCTACTGGGCGCACGCGGAAGGCGTGATCGCGGGGCAGGCGATTGACAATGCCGCCAGCCGTCTGACCGGCGGCCTTGCCCGCTATCGGCTTTATTCGGCGGCGGATGGCCGGCAGATCGCGGTCGGTGCGCTGGAAGAGAAATTCTGGCAAGCCTTCTGCGATGTCATTGGCCTGCCCGAGGATTTTCGCGACGACTGGAGCGATCCGGTTGCCTGTGCCGCAGAAGTTGCGCGCCGTCTCGGAAGCCAGCCGTCAACGCATTGGGGGCCATTGCTGTCGGCGGCGGACTGTTGCTGTTCGGTGGTGAAAACGCCTGCCGAAGCCGCGAGCGATCCGCATTTCACCGCACGGGGCGTGTTTGGGCGGAAGTTGTACATTTCCGGTCGGGAGGTGCCTGCGCTTCCGCTGCCGATCGCGCCCGAGCTCCGTTCGCCGGCGGGCTCTGCCGGACGTGCGGCGGTCTTGGGAGAAGACAACACCCGCTTCGGCGTGGAATCGCGGAAGAAAGAATGAACCCCGTTGACGTGCAGGGTTTTCACGATTAATCTAACACTTGTTAGAAAGAGAGAGGGGGGCTAATGGCACAGTCGAAAGACGACCTGCCGGCAGAAGCTGCGCGGTATGTCATGCCGTCGCATTTTGTCGAAAGCGACAGCCTTGAAGTGCAGGCTTTCGTGTCCGGGGCATTGCGTGATCTTCCCGCAGACGTATCACGCCGCGACAAGGCAATCCGGCTGTTCGAGGCGGTTCGCGATGATATCCGTTACGATCCCTATTGTTTCGCGCTGGACGAGGATTCGTATCGCGCCAGTCGAATCGCCGGAGCGGAAGCGGCATTTTGCGTGCCCAAGGCAATCCTTCTTGCGGCCTGTCTGCGGGCCGTCGGCATTCCCGCCGCTCTGGGATTTGCGGATGTGCGCAACCACCTGAACACGCCCAAGCTGCAAGAGCTGATGGACAGCGACCTGTTCATCTATCATGGCTACGTTCAGTTGTGGCTGGACGATGAGGCCTACAAGGTCACACCTGCGTTCAACAAGGAGTTGTGCGAACGATTCGGGGTCAAGCCGCTGGTGTTTGACGGATATCACGACGCTCTTTTCCACGAATTCGACGAGCAGAATAACCGGCACATGGAATATGTGAATGACCGGGGGCTTTACGTCGACGCGCCGATCACCGAGTTTCTGGTAGCCTTCAGGGAAGGCTATCCGAAACTGGAAGAGTTCAACCGCGCGCGAATTGCCAAGGATTCGAGCGGGTATGATTCCGGGTTCTCGAAGGAGGTGGCCTCTTGAAGTATCTCGATGACTTCGCGCCGGACCAGGTTTATCGCTTCCGCAGCAATCCGATGAGCAAGGAGGCGATCATAGCTTTCGCCAGGGAGTGGGACCCGCAACGCCTGCACACCGACGAAGACTATGCGACCACCATACACGGCAGCCTGATTGCGTCGGGCTTTCAGACGATGCTTGAGGTGTTCAAGCCGATCATGACCGAGTTCATGGTTGGTATCGCCAATATCGGTGGTATCGGGTTCGACAATCTGCGCTGGCAACGGCCCGTGCGACCGAACGAGCCCCTCGATATCGAATTGACGATCAACTCGGTCACGCCGTCAAAAAGCAAGCCCGACCGAGGTATTCTGCACTATACCCTCAGCGCCAGGAACCCCAAAGGCGAGGTGGTATTTTCAACCGACATCCCCGTTATGATCCGGCGAAAACAAAATGACACAGACTGACATGCTTTCCAGCGACCAAGAAGATCTTCGCCTGCTGCGTGAGAGCGCGCGCACCCTGTTTGAGCGCGCGGGGGGCAGTCGACGATCCAGAAAACTGCGTGATGCCGGCGGCTGCTGGGATGCGGACATGATCCGCGAACTGGCCGAGGCAGGCGTTTTCGGCGTGACCGTTCCCGCCGAAAACGGCGGGCTCGGCATGGGCCTTGCTGCCGGGGGCGTCATCGCCGAGGAAGTCGGTCGGGTGATTGCCCCGGAACCGGTGGTGATGACAATCGGACTGAGCCTTGGCCTTCTCCGCCGCCTTTGCCCGAATCATGCCAAGTTGGAACAGCTGGTCGGCGGCGAATGCGTCCTGGCCGTCGCTTGGCAGGAGCGCGGCCCGAACGGTGGCCCCGCCGAAGCAAGCTGCCGCTACGAGAACGGAAAACTGACCGGCGGCAAGGCTTGGGTTGTCGGCGCGGTCGGCGCGCAGGGTTTCCTGGTCGTGGCCGAGGGGCGAGCCGGCCCGGTTCTCGTCCTGGTCGCTGCGGGCGCGGACGGGCTTGCCGTCAAGGAACGGAGGCAAGCCGATGGCAGCGCGATGGGCGAGCTTTCGTTCTCGGGCACCCCGGCTGAGGAGTTGGCCAGCGGTGGTGCGGTTCGGGACGCACTTGCCGAGGCGATCAGCGATGCTACGGCGCTTGCCGCCGCCGAGCTTGTCGGCCTGAGTGAACGTGCTTTCGAGATTACGCTTGAATACATCAAGACCCGTGAGCAGTTCGACAAGCCCATCGGGTCGTTCCAGGTAATTCAGCACCGCGCTGTCGACCTGAAAGTGATGTGCGAGGTCGCACAGTCCGGGGTGCGCGAAGCTCTCGGGCTGATGGACCGCGAAACCGATCCGAAAGCCCGGGCGCGGCTTGCCAGCCGGGCCAAGGCGCGCGCGGTTACGGCTGCCAGGAAGATCACGCGCGACGCCATCCAGTTGCACGGCGCTGTCGGGTATACCGACGAGTACGATATCGGGCTCTACCTGAACCGGGCGCTGGTTTTGTCGGCGTGGCTGGGCGACGACTCCTATCACAGACGGCTTTGGTTAGAGGCGCGCGAAGAGGAAGGAGCCGCACAATGACGGATTGGAACGCAATGAGCGATGCGGAGTTCCGCAAAGAGGTGCGCGGGTTCTTCGAGGCGGAATATCCCGAAGATCTGCGCCATCTGCCGCACCGCCCGAAATTCGCCGAGATCGAGCATTGGCATCGCAAGCTGCATGCGAAGGGGTGGGTCGCCCCGGCCTGGCCCTCGGAATATGGCGGAATGGGGCTGAACGCGGCCAAGCTGCTGATCTTTTATGAAGAACAGCAACGCTGGGGTGTCAACCGCGGGCGCGACATGGGCGTGCAGATGGTCGGCCCGCTGATCATCAAGTTTGGCACCCAGAAGCAGAAAGACTATTGGCTTCCGCGTATCCTGAGTTGCGAGGACATCTGGTGCCAGGGCTATTCCGAGCCGGGTGCCGGCTCTGATCTGGCCAACCTGCGCACCCGTGCAGAGATGGATGGCGACGACTTCGTCATCAACGGTCAAAAAATCTGGACGACAATGGCGCATGACGCCACGCATATCTTCATGCTGGTGCGCACCGACCCGGATGCGCCCAAGAAGCAGCAGGGCATCAGCTTCCTTCTCGCGCCTATGGATCAACCCGGTATCGAGGTGCGCACCATCACCACTCTGTCGGGCGAGACGGAGTTCTGCGAGGTGTTCTTCGACAATGCCCGCGCGCCTCGGGAAAACCTTGTCGGCGAACTGAACAAGGGCTGGACGATGGCCAAGGCGCTTTTGAGCTTCGAGCGCATTTTCATCGGCTCGCCGAGCCTGGCCCAGAACGCGCTCGGGCAACTTGAAAGCTTTGCCCGTGGCCGTGGCGCGTTTGAAGATCCGGTGTTCCGCGACCGTTTTGCACAGGCCGCTCTCGACGTCGAGGATCATGCCGCGCTCTACGCGCGTTTTGCCGACCAATTGAAGCGCGGCGAGACGCTGGGTGCCGATGTCTCGATGCTCAAGATCTGGGTGACCGAGTGCTTTCAGCGCATCACTGAACTGATGATCGAGGCGGCGGGCCCCGATGGCGGAACGATCGGTCCGCTACAGGTAGGCAATGTCGGCGTGGACGTCCTGTCGAGTTTCTACAAGGCCCGTCCCACCACGATCTACGGAGGATCGAACGAGATCCAGCGCAACATCCTGTCCAAGGCCGCCCTCGGATTGCCTGGCTAGATCGAAAATAACGTCAACTAAAGGAACAGAAATATGTCTGATCGTTACGCAAAATACGACAAGTTGAAATTCGACTATCCGGCGGATCGCGTTCTGCGCATCACGTTCGACCGGCCCGAGACGTTTAATTCCGTCGATGCGGAAACCCACACCCAGATGACCGATATGTGGATCGACATCGACCGCGATCCCGACATCAACGCTGTCATCGTGACCGGCGCGGGCAAGGCGTTTTCTGCGGGCGGCGATTTCAGCCTCATCGAAAGCATGATTGGCAACTCGCACGAGATCATGAAGACGTGGAAAGAGGCCAAGGATCTCGTCTACAACATCATCAACTGCAACAAGCCGATCATTTCGGCCATCAACGGCCCGGCAGCGGGTGCCGGCCTGGTCGTGGCGATCCTCGCCGACATCTCGATCGCTGGTAAACGCGCCAAGATCGTCGATGGCCACCCGCGTCTGGGTGTCGCCGCCGGGGACGTCGCGGCGATCATCTGGCCGCTGCTGACCTCGATGGCCAAGGCGAAATACTACCTGATGACCTGCAAGCCGGTGTCCGGCGAAGAGGCCGAGCGCATCGGTCTGGTGTCGATGTGTGTCGAGGATGACGAGCTGCAGCAGATCGCTCTGGATACCGCTGTCGAGCTGGCCAACGCGTCGCAAAGCGCGGTGCGCTGGACCAAGTATTCGCTCAACAACTGGCTCCGTCAGGCCGGCCCGATTTTTGATGCCTCGACTGCACTTGAAATGCTTGGTTTCATGGGCGAAGACGTCAAGGAAGGGGTGCTGTCGCACCGCGAAAAGCGCGCGCCGAACTTCCGCAAGGACTGCCCGCTTTAAACCCTGAACGGACAAGGAGGCGTGAACATGTCTGACGATATCTACAGAGACATAGCTCAAGCCTACGCGGCCGCGGCCGAAAAGGCCCCGGGTTTGAAATCACGATTTGCGGCTGCCGGATTCGATCCGGCGGCTGTGACATCGCTGGCAGACTTGTCGCGCCTGCCGGTGATGAAAAAGGAAGAGCTTCTGAAGATCCAGCGTGATGCACCGCCTTTCGGCGGATTCCTTGCCTCTGATCTGAAGGATGTCGGGCGGATCTACGTCTCGCCCGGCCCGATCTTCGAACCGTCGCTTTCCGGCAAAGGGCATGGCCTGGACCTGCTGTTCAAAGCGGCCGGAATAGGCGCGGGAGACATCATACTGAACACCTGGATGTATCACCTCGTGCCTGCCGGCTTGCTGTTTGACGAGGGGGCGCAGGCTGTGGGCGCGACGGTCATTCCCGGCGGTGTCGGCAATACAGAGCTTCAGGCGCAGATCATCGTTGAAACCGGCGTGACCTCGATCTGTGCCTCGACCGCCTTCTTCCTGACGCTCGCGGACAAGGTGATCGAAACCTATGGCCGGGATGCGTGGACGGTGAAAACCGCCTTCCTCGGGGGCGAGATGGGCGACTGGATGACCAAACGTCGCCGTATCGAGGCGGATTATGGCGTGTCGACCTGGGCCGCCTATGCCACAGCCGACTTGGGTCTTGTGGCCTATGAGGATGGGGGGGAAGGCTATGTGGTCCACCCCGATCGCGTGGTGCAAATCTGTGATCCGGTCGGTGGCGCACAGGTGCCTCATGGTGAACCCGGCGAGGTTGTCGTGACCGCCCGGGAAGCCACCTGGCCGATGATCCGGTTCGGCACCGGCGACAGTGCGTTTGCGCTGGAAAGCAACGCGGATGGCAGCGTCAGGCGCATCTCCGCATTGCAGGGTCGGGTTGGCGCGGCGGTCAAGGTGCGCGAGATTTTCGTCTATCCGCGTGTGATCGAGGAAGTTATCATAGCCACACCGGGGGCCAAGGCCGCGCAGGCCGTGGTGACGCGGGAGAATGACCGCGACATGATCCGCGTTTCTCTGGTGCTTGAAGATGGCGCAGACGCATCCGCCGCCGAGACAGCCGCCGCCGATGCCTTCAAGCTGCATGCAAGGATCCGTGCCGACGCGGTGACCGTTGCCCCTGAGTTGCCCGAGAATGCGGAACTGATCGTCAATCAGAAAGACAACTGACGCTCTGTCCGAAGCTGCTGTGACCAGCGGGCGGAACGCCAAAGGGCGGCAGGGCAACCTGCCCCCCTCATCCGTCAGACGCAGAGCGCATCTTTGGCAGCGTGGTATTCCCTGTCGAGACGGTCGACGTATTCTGCCGTGGTCATCACATCTTTCACTGCGCCGATCCCTTGGCCGCTGCCCCAGATGTCGCGCCAGGCCTTCGGGCGAACGTCCCCGGTGGAGAGGTTGAGCTTGCTCCCGTCGCCGGTCAGGTTGTCGGGGTCAAGCCCGACCGCACGGACAGACGGTTTGAGATAGTTGGCGTTCACGCCGCTGAAGTGGCTGGTGTAAACAATATCATCGGCTCCGCTGTCGACGATCATCTGCTTGTAGTCCTCCGAAGCGGCAGCTTCGGTCGTCGCGATGAAGGGCGACCCGATATAGGCGAAGTCGGCACCGATGGCCTGCGCGCCAAGAACAGAGCGCCCGGTGGCGATGGAACCCGAGAGGGCCAGCGGACCGTCGAACCATTCGCGGATCTCCTGCACCAGCGCAAAGGGCGAAAGGGCACCCGCGTGGCCACCCGCACCGGCGCAGACCGCGATCAGCCCGTCGGCACCCTTATCGATGGCCTTTCTGGCAAAGCGGTTGTTGATCACGTCGTGCAGCACGATGCCGCCGCAATCATGTGCCGCCCGGTTCACGTCTTCCCGCGCGCCCATTGAGGTGATCCAGACAGGCACTTTCCAGCGCACACATATCTCGACATCCCGCTCAATCCGATCATTCGAACGGTGCACGATCTGGTTGACCGCGAAAGGTGCGGCCGGTCGCTCGGGGTTGGCCTGGTTATGCGCGTCAAGCTCTTCGGTGATGCGCTTGAGCCATGCATCCAGCAGGGGCGGCTCTCCGTCGGCCTCACGCGCGTTCAATGCCGGAAAGCTGCCGATCACGCCGGCCTTGCACTGGGCGATGACAAGGTCCGGGCCGGACACCAGAAACATCGGAGAGCAGATCACTGGCAGGCGCAGACGGCCGAGAGGGGAGTCTTTGTACATTTTTCTTCACTATCTGAAATCGGCATGGCGATGCCGAGAGGTCGCCAGCGTGGTTGGTAGAGACGCATTCAGGGATAAACACCCCTGCCGGAAGAGCACAACGGGAAAAGGCCGCGCCGCGAATTTCGCATGAGTCTGTTTTTCGACGTCAGGGTATGTGCGGAGAGACACTCCACCCTTAACGTGGCAGTAGCCGACTCATTCGGGAGGAAGACGCGGTGCCATTGCTCTATAGTCGCTCGGAAGGTGTCGGTCGGATGACCTTCGACTTTCCCGAGAAGAAGAATGCGCTCGATCAGGGCGCACGCAAGGAGATGGAGCGCATCGTCACCGAGGTGCGGGATGATGATCGCGTCCGCGCACTGCTGATCAGCGGAACCGGGGGCGCGTTCTGCGCGGGCGGTGACATCAACACATTTGCCGACTCGACCCCTGTGGCCATGCGCGACCGCATGAAGCAGCAACACCGCGTCACTCGGATGCTCTATGACCTCGAAAAGCCGGTGATCGCGGCGGTCGCGGGGCCAGCGTTCGGTGTGGGGTTCAATATCGCGCTTCTGGCCGACGTGATTCTGGCCGCGCCCTCGGCCCGGTTCTGCCAGGCCTATGCGCGGGTGGGGATCGTGCCCGATGGCGGCGGGCTCTACCTGCTGTCGCGAGTGGTCGGGACGCAGCGCGCCAAGGCCATGTTCATGACCGCTCAGGTGATCGGCGCGCAAGAGGCACGCGATCTGGGGATCGTCCATGCGATTCACGACGAAGACGCGCTGGAGGCGGAAGCCTCTGCACTTGCCGCGCGTCTGGCCGAAGGGCCGACCCGTGCCTTCGGGCTGGGCAAGGCGATGCTGAACCGCGGCATGGATTGCGACTTTGCCACCTACCTTGAGATCGAGGCCACCGCCGAAGCCTTTATCATGCAGACCGAGGATCATCGCGAAGCGGTCGCCGCTTTCAGGGAAAAGCGCCAGCCGCGCTTTGGCGGAACATGACGATGGCGGCGGGTGGCCCCCTGTCCGGTCTCAGGGTGATCGACCTGGGCCAGGTTTATCTGGGGCCGTATTGCGGTCTGATGTTTGCGCTCATGGGGGCCGAGGTCATCAAGGTGGAGCCGCCCGGCTGCGACAGCATCCGCGGTGTCGCGGGAGGGCGCGAAAACCCTGCGGCGATGATGTTGAATTCCAGCAAACAAAGCGTGGTGCTCGATCTTCGGTCGGACGAAGGGCGCTCCGCGCTGCTGGCGCTGGCGGATACCGCCGATGTGCTGATCGAGAATTCCCGGCCCGGCACGATGGAAAAACTGGGGCTGGGGTGGGAGACGCTGTCGACGCGCAATCCGCGGCTGGTCATGGGGTCGGGCAAGGGCTACGCCAACGATTCCGTCTATCGCGATGCGCCGGCGATGGACTTCCCCATTCAGGCATTGACGGGGCTGATTTCGGTGACCGGTTTTCCCGATGGCTCACCGGTGAAATGCGGCGCGGCGATCACCGATTTCCTCGGCGGGATCCATCTGTTCGGCGGCATAATGGCGGCGTTGCACGCGCGCGGCACGACCGGGCGTGGTGACTACGTTGAAATCGCGATGCAGGACGTGGCGCATCACACGCTGGCGTCGAATATCGCCAGTTTCCTGCTGGCATCTGACGGGTTTGTGGACCGGGTCGGCAACAGCCAGGCCGTGCTCAAGGTCGCTCCCTACGATCTGTTTCCGGCACAGGACGGGCAGGTGGCGATCATGTGCCTGAACGATCGCCACTGGGATCAACTGAGCCGCGCGATGGGCCGCCCCGATCTGGCCGGGGATCCCGACCTGGCCGAGGGCCCCGCGCGCTGCGCGCGGCGTGCCGAGGTCGGTGGCTGGGTCGCGGAATGGACCACGAAGCATACCCGCGCCGAGATTTTCGCGGCCTTGAGCAACGCGCATGTGCCGGGCGCGCCGGTGCGCACCCTGGCCGAGGTCGTGTCGGACGACGACATGCGCGCCCGCGGCATGATCCACGACCTTCCGCACCCCGATCTGGGTACGATCCCCGTGCCCGGCTTGCCGATGAGATTTGCGCGTCACGACCGCGTGGCCCCCAAGCCCGCCCCGGTCGCAGGCGCTGATACGGCGCGCGTGCTGGACGCATTGCGCCAGGCCGGGCTTTCCACACTATCAGAGGACTCAAACTGACATGTTCAAGCTCACTTCGGAACTGGAAGATTTCCGCGCGGAAGCCCGCAAGCTGGCGGAACGGAAATTCGCCCCAAAGGCCGCCTATTGGGACGAGAAAGAGGAATTTCCCGCCGCCAACCGCGACAAGCTGGCCGAACTCGGCTATCTTGGCATGTTCATCCCCGAGGAATACGGCGGCTCCGGCGCGCCGGTGGTGCAGGGCACCGTCTTTCTGGAGGAAATGGCGCGGGTCTGTTTCAATACCGCTCTGGTCTCGCAACTGTACCTCAACGGTCCCTCGCGGGCGATCAGCGTTCTTGGCAGCGACGAACAGAAAAAGCGGTTCCTGCCGGACATGGCGGCGGGCAAGAAATTCATCGCGATTGCCATCAGCGAGCCAGAGGCAGGATCGGCGGTGACCGACCTGCGCACCACGGCGACCAGGGACGGTGACGGCTGGGTGCTGAACGGCAACAAGTGCTGGTCCACCGGGGCGCATGTGGCCGATTACGCGCTGGTCTTCTGCCGCTTCGGCAAGGCCAGCGGGGCAAGGGGGATCGGGGCCTTTGTCGTTGATCTGAAGAAACCCGGCGCACGGATCGGCCACATATCGCTGAAGATGGGCGGCCGGGGCCTGACCGAGGCCGAGATCATCCTCGAAAACTACAAGGCCGGTCCCGAGGATGTGCTGGTCGAAGGCGATCCGGAAAGTTCACGCTCCTTCGCGCTGCTGATGAGCAGTTTCGGACCCGAGCGTGTGGGCAATGCGGCGATGTGCGTGGGGCTGGCGCAAGGTGCTTTCGAGGCGGCCAAGGAATATTCCGAGATCCGCCATCAGTTCGGGCGTCCCATCAAAGAGTTCCAGGGCCTGCAATGGAAGATCGCCGACATGGCGACGCAGATCCATGCCGCGCGGCTGATGGTCTATCGCGCCGCCACCAACCCGGCGCCGAACGGCTTTCCCGATCCGATGGACGCAACTATGGCCAAGCTCTACGCCAACGAAATGGCGCAGCGGGTCACGAACGAGGCGCTGCAAATCCATGGCCACAACGGCTATACGCGCGAATACCCGCTGGAACGCATGGTGCGCGACGCACGCGGCTTTGCGCTTGGCGGTGGCACGGTCGAGATCCTGCGCAACACGATCGCCGCCATGGTCTATGGCCACAGCTTCAACCAGCGGCGGGGAGGGTAAGGCACATGCATCCCTCCTTGCTCTCCGAGGACCAGATCTCGCTGAAGGACGCGGCGCGCAAGCTGGCACTGGGTGAATTCCGCGACCGCGCCGCGCGCTGGGACCGCGAGGGCATCTACCCTGAAGAAAACCACCATCGCCTGAGCGAACTTGGCTATCTGGGTATGACCATCCCCGAGGAATATGACGGCGGCGGCGTTTCGCTCGTGGATTGCTATCTGGTGGTCGAGGAACTGGCGAAGGTGGATTTCAACACCGCGCTGATCGTCCACGATCAGAATGTCTCGCCGCGGATTATCGCCACCTGCGGCAGCGACGAGTTGAAGCGCGCCTTCCTGCCGCGCTTTGCGGCGGGCGAGATCGAATGCGCGATTTCCTGGACCGAGCCCGGCGCGGGCTCTGACGCGACGGCCGTGACGACCTCGCTGCGGCCGGACGGCAACGACTTTGTGCTGAACGGCGGCAAGATCTTCACCACCTTCGGCGACCGTGCCGATTATCTTCTGGTCTATGCGCGGTTCTGCGACAGCAAGGGCGCGCGGGGCATCGGCACGGTTCTGGTGCACCGCGAGAGCCCCGGCGTCACGGTGCACATCCTTGAACAGAAGATGGGCGCGCGCGGCTGCAATGAATGCGAGATTCATTTTGACGATGTGCGGGTGCCGGCGGAAAACATCGTGACCGAAGGTCTGGCCGAGAATTCCAGCGGCTTTGTCCGTCCGCTGGGTGTCTACAACGGCACGCGCGTCGGCATGGGGGTTCTGGCGCTTGGTGTGGCCGAGGGGGCGTTCGACTTTGCCCGCGACTACATGAAGACCCGCCGCCAGTTCGGCAAGGCGCTGTCGGACATGCAGGGCCTGCAATGGATGATGTCGGACATGAAAGTGCAGATCGAGGCCGCCCGGTCGCTATGCTACACCGCGCTGTCGCTTATTGATCGGGGCCAGCCCGATCCGACGCTGTGCTCGATCGCCAAGGTTCAGGCCACCGAAATGGCACAGCGCGTGACCCATGACGCGATGCAGATGTTCGGCGGCTACGGTTATTTCGGCTCGCTTCCGCTGGAGCGGATGGTGCGGGACGTGCGGATGCTCACGATCACCGGAGGCACGACCCAGATCCACAAGAACGGGATCGCAAGGGCGCTGTTTGCCGACTGACGGATTTTCGCCTTGGGGAGGGGCGGTCATGGCAAGTGAAATCACCGTTGAACGCAAGGGCGGTCTGGCCGTTGTGTCGCTGAACCGGCCGGACAAGCTGAACGCGCTGACCCTGGATATGCGGGTCGAACTCATGGAGAGCTTTCGCCGGATGCACACCGACCCCGAGATCGGGGCGGTGCTGCTGAGAGCCGAGGGCCGTGCCTTTTGTGCTGGCGCGGATATCTCGACCATGGGCAAGGACGATGTCTGGGGCGACCGTGCGCGTCTGCACCGGGCGCACCAGATGATCCTGTCCATATACAATTGTGAAAAACCCGTGGTGGCGGCGGTTCGCGGCCCCGCAGTGGGGATCGGCCTGAGCATGGCGCTGGCCTGCGATGTCCTGCTGCTTTCCGAGACCGCGAAACTTGGTCAGGTCTTTCGCAAGATCGGCCTGGCCCCGGATGGCGGCGCGGCGTTTTTTCTCCAGAACCTGATCGGACGGCAGCGGGCGACAGAGCTTGCGTTCTCGGCCCGGCTGGTGCCGGCGCAGGAGGCGCTGAGCATGGGGCTGGCAAGCCAGGTGCATCCCGACGACACGCTCGATGACGCCGCAGCGGAATATGCGGCAGATCTGGCCGCCGGGCCGACCTTTGCGCTGGCCGGGGCCAAGCGGTTGATGCGCGCCGCGCTGCAACCTTCGCTGGAAAGCTTTCTGGAAACCGAGACCATTATCCAGGGGCAAATCATCAAGAGCGCAGACCACGCCGAAGGCATCGACGCCTTTCTAAGCAAGAGACAACCGGTATTTCGCGGGACATAGCATACGGACCGCGACCTGACCATGACAGGGAGGATGCAGCCATGGACTCAGTAATTGCCCGACTCGGCTGGGTGTCGCGGATCATTACCTATGCCGCGATGGCTCTGGCGGCCCTGATGATGGTCCACGTCACGCTCGACGTCATCCTGAGCCAGTTCATCGCCGAGCCCCTGCCGGGAACGGTGGATTACGTCTCCTACTATTACATGGTCGGGCTGGTATTTCTGCCGCTTCCCTTCGTCGAATATACGAACGAGCACATCAAGGTCGACCTGATCCACGATCTGCTTCCGGGGGCGGCCAGAACCGCCCTCGACATGCTGGCTCTGGCGCTGTCTGCGGTGTTCTACGGGCTGCTCACCTTGCAGACTTGGAGTGACGCTGTGGAAAAATACCTCGTCGGGGAGCAATCCATGGGTATGGCGGCGGTGACTGTCTGGCCCGGACGCTTCTTTCTGCCGATTGGGGCGGGGCTGATGGTGCTGCTTTTGCTGGCCAAGCTGATCCAAAGGCCGTTGACCGACGCTGGCATGGCCGGCCCCAATCACGACATGTATGAATAGGAGCGGAACGGTGAGCTTTTTCCAGATCGGCCTTTGCGGCATTGTTTCCGTCATCCTGCTGGTTTTGCTGCGCGTTCCGATTGCGGTGGCGCTGGGCATCGTGTCCTTCTTCGGGTTCTGGGCCATGCTGGGCAGCGGCGCGGCTTTCGGCCTGTTGACTGCCGTGCCCTATGATTTTGCCGCGCACTGGACGCTGAGCGCGATCCCGATGTTCCTGTTGATGGGATATGTCTGTTATCAGACCGACATCACGCGCGGGATATTCAAGGCCGCCAGGGTCTGGCTGTCGTTCCTGCCGGGGGGGCTGGCGGTCGCCAGCGTGGGCGGCGCGGCGCTGTTTTCGGCGGCGGCGGGTTCCAGCCTGGCATGTGCCGCGGCCATGGGCCGGATCGCTGTGCCGGAAATGCTCAAGCGCAACTAAGATCCCGGGCTGAGCACTGCGGTGGTTGCCGCGGCCGGCACCATGGGGTCGCTCATCCCGCCGAGCATCCTTCTGATCATTTACGGCATCTTTGCCGAGGTCCCGATCAGCAAGCTATTTCTGGCTGCGATCGTGCCGGGCGTGCTGACAATGCTGGGCTACTGGGCAGTGATCATCATTCGCGTGCGTCTCAATCCTGCGCTTGCGCCGCGGCTCGACGAAAGTTCAACCTGGTCCGAACGGCTGGAGGCCCTGAGCGAAACATGGCCTGTGATCTTGCTGGTGCTGGGCGTATTCGGCGGTTTGTTCACCGGGGTTTTCACACCGACACAGGCTGGTTCTGTCGGGGCGGCGTTGTCCTTCGTGATTGCGGCGGCCCGCGGTACTTTGAACTGGAGAGTTTCCAGAATCGCGCTGATGGACACCGCAAAAATGACTGCGGCGATCTTCATCATCGCGGTCGGTGCCAACCTGTTTTCCCGGTTTCTGGCGATCAGCGGTATCCCCGAAGCGATGTCGGACCTGGTGATTGACCTCGGGACCAGCTATGTGATGCTGGTTTTCGGCACGGCCGTGATCTTTTGCCTGCTGGGCATGATCCTCGATCCGCTGGGCATCCTGCTGCTGACGCTGCCGATCCTTCTGCCGATATACGAGGCGAACCATATCAGCCTTATCTGGCTGGGCGTGCTTGCAACCAAGCTGGTCGAGATGGCGCTGATCACGCCGCCGGTGGGGCTGAACGTCTTCGTGATCAAGGGGATTGTCGGAGACGCGGTGCCGATTTCGCTGATTTTCAAGGGCGTCATGTGGTTTCTGGCCGCCGATGTGGTGGTCCTGATCGTCATGGTCGCCTTTCCAGAACTGATCATGTTCCTGCCGGAGCTTGGAAATTGAAACTACCATCATGAAACCCGCGCAACCGCCGGACCTTGACAAAGAGGAGGAGACCACATGAAACTGGCTAGAATACTGACGATATTGGCGACGGGTGTCGCAATTTCGGCCACGCCCGCCCTGGCCGAAAAACGGGTGACGGTGAGCAGCTGGACCTCGCCCAATCACGCGACATCGCGCGGCCACGCCGCCTTTGCAGAAATGACCGAAGCCGAATTTCCCGAGGCTTTCGACTTCAAGCTGTTTGCAGGCGGTGCTCTGCTCGGCGCCAAGCCGACGCTGTCCGGCCTGCGCGACGGCGTGGCCGATGTGGGCCTGCTGGCCCTGACCTATTTCCGTTCGGAAATGCCCTATGCACAGCTTGTTGCTGATCTCGCACTTCTGGGCGAGGACCATTACGCGATGCTCGGTGCGACCAGCGAATTTGTCATGCTGCACTGTCAGCCCTGCAAGGACGAGTTCGCCGCGAACGGCATGGTGGCGCTCAGCGGGATCAGCACTGCGCCTTACGTGCTGCTGACGACCAAGCCGATCGTGGAGATCGCGGACATGAAAGGCGTCAAGATACGCACCGGCGGGTCGGTCTGGGACCGCTGGTCGGTGCGTCTTGGGGCAGAGCCGGTAAACGTTCCGTCGAGCGAGATGTATGACACGATGAGCCATGGCGTCGTCACCGCCGCGGTTCAGCCGATCGGTGCGCTCAAGGGGCACAGCCTGATCGAAGTTGCCAAGCACCTGACGAAGTTGCCGCTGGGCACCTATCACACCGGGTCGATCTTTGCCCTCAGCCCGAAATTCTGGAAATCCCTGTCGGCCGAGGAGCGGGAGCAATTCGCCAGGAATCTTCCCGAAGCCGTGGCGCAGACCGAGGTGTATTACGAAACCGACGATCTGGATGTGCTGAAAGAGGCCGCTGACCTTGGGCTGACGATTCACGAGCCTTCGCCCGAGTTTCTTCAGGATCTGGTTGATTTCCGCACCGCCGATCTTGAAGAGATCGCCCGCATCTCACGCGAAGACGGCGGCATCGAAGAGCCGGAGCCGCTGATCGCGACCTATCGCGAGCTGATCGAGAAATGGCATGGCCTGGTGAAGCCGCTGCATCCGATCCGCGAAAACCCGCAGCCTTATGCCGATCTTCTGCGTCAGGAAATCTATTCCAAGATCGATCTGGCAACCTACCCGAACTGAGCCTCTTCAGGCTGACATGCAAAGTGGCGCTCCTTGCGGAGGGCCGCTTTCGTCTTGTCCGATCGCTTGATCAGAGTGTGGCTTCGGTGCCCAGGATATTCGTGACCTGGCTGGACAGGACACCGCCGTTGCCGTGCGCCAGCACCATCTCGGCACCTGCGATCTGGCGGTCCCCGGCCTCGCCGCGCAGCTGGCGCACCGCTTCGACCAGCGTGAAGATGCCATACATGCCCGGATGCACGCAGGACAGCCCGCCTCCGTTGGTGTTGACCGGCAGGTGACCGCCGGGCGCAATGCCGCCGTTTTCAACGAATGCGCCGCCTTCGCCTTTCTTGCAAAAGCCCAGATCCTCAAGAAACAGGATCACGTTGATCGTGAAGGCATCGTAAAGCTGCACCACGTCAATGTCGGCGGGCTTGACGCCGGCCATGCCCATCGCGGCCGCGCCGGATTGGGCCGCGCCGGTAACGGTCAGGTCCGCCATCTCGGAAATGTCGCAGTGGGTGGTGCCTTCGCCACCCCCCAGCAGATAGACCGGGGGCCTCGGGTGATCCTTCGCCTCCTCGGACCGCCGGATCACCAGCGCGCCGCCGCCATCGGTGACAAGGCAACAGTCGCGCACCCGCAGCGGATCCGAGACCAGCCGCGAGGCGATGACATCCTCGCGCGTCAGGGGGTCGCGCATGAACGCCTCGGGGTTCTTCTGCGCCCAGGCGCGCGCGGCCACCGCCACATCGGCAAGCTGTTCGCGTGTGGTGCCGAACTGGGTCATGTGACGGTCTGCGGCAAGCGCGTAGGAGGACAGGGGAAACAACGGCTTGTAGGGAGCCTCATAGGTTGGCAGGCCAAGCGCGGTCATCAGCTTGCCCGAGGCGGTGCGCTGGTTCGACCCGTAGGCGATCAGCACCGTATCGGCGAGCCGCAACTCCAGCAGCATGGCGGCCCAGAGCGTGTGCGACAGGAACGACGAGCCGCCCATGCGGTTGTTCATGGTGAATCTGGGGCTCAGCCCCAGTTCCTGCGCAAGCGTCAGCCCCGACAACATGTCCAGCGGCTGGCAGGTGGCAATTGCATCCACGTCGCCAAGCGAGACCCCGGCATCGGCCAGCGCGCCATGCACAGCCTCGACGGTGATTTCCATCGAACTTTTGCCATGGGCCTCGCCACAGCCCGCCAGCGCCGCGCCGACAATGGCGGCTTTTCCCCGCAAACTCATGATGCACCTCCTTCCGGCCGGAACACCACGGCGGGTTCGCCATCAGCCCCTTCGCCGATCGACGCGCTGACCTTCAGCCCCGCGGCGATGTCGTCATGCGCGATACCGTCCACGCGCGACATCATGCGCACGCCTTCTTCGAGGTCCACCAGCACCACGTTGTAATCGCCGCCGCGTTCGGGCTTTCGGCGCACAACTGTCCGCGCATAGACCGTAGCCTTGCCCGAGGGCGTCACCCATTCAAGGTCTGCGCTGCCGCAGGCCGGGCAGATCACGCGCGGATGAAAGACATGCGTGCCGCAACTGCCGCATTTCTGAATCTCGAAGACGCCGTCGGCCAGCTTGGCGGCAAAGACGGCGTCGGGCCCCGGACCCTTTTCCATGCCTGTCATCTCAGAACCCGATGTGGTAGCCGCCGTTCACGCTCAGGTGCTGGCCGGTGATGTAGGATGCCGCGTTCGACAACAGGAAACAGACCGGCTGCGCCACTTCTTCAGGGGTGCTCATACGGCCCATCGGGATCTGTGCCATGTATTTGTCGGCGAACTTGTCCGACCGGATCGTTTCGGTCATCGGGGTTTCGACCATTCCGAAACAGACCGAGTTGACGTTGATCCCGTAGCGGCCCCATTCCCGTGCGGCGCTCATCGTAAGGCCGAGCACGCCGGATTTTGCGGCACCATAGTTGATCTGTCCGATCGTGCCGCGGCGGCCGGCATCGGACGAAACGTTGACGATGGCGCGGCGTGCGGTGCCGTCCGGGTTCTTCTGGGCCTCATCCCTGTAGTAGGTACCCACAGCCTGAAGGCAGGCGAAAACGCCGGTGAGATTGACGTCGATGACCTGCTGCCATGTGGCGCGGTCCATCTTGTGGATCATCGCGGCCCGCACGATACCGGCGTTGTTCACCAGCCCGTTGATGTCCCCGAATTCGTCAAGGCTGAATTTCACCAGTTTCTCGGGGAAATCCGGATCGGCCACGTTCCCGACAAGGGCGCGGGCATTGCCTCCGATCTTCTCGGCGGTTTTCTTGACGCCGTCTTCGTTGAGATCGTTCACGACGACCTTGGCACCCAACTCGGCCGCCAGTTCCGCCACGCCGCGACCGATCCCCTGTCCGGCGCCGGTGACGATAATCACCTGATTTTGCAATGACATCGGGTTTCTCATTTCGATCTCCTCACTTCATTCGCTGGTTGGAACTCGGTTTCCGCCGCTCGGCTCGGATTGGCCCGAGGGCGGTGTGACGCGCTTGATCACGGCATCGCCATGCGCCAGGCGGTGCCCGTCCTGATTGACGATCTCGCCCTGCACGAAGACCAGTTTGCGCCCGCCACCGGCAATGCGCGCGCGGGCCGTCAGCACGTCGCCCGCAAACGCCGGCCCGACGAAGCTGGTGGTGAGCGAGAGCGTCAGACAGCGATGACCGGGACGGCCCTCGCCCGCAAAGGCCGCACAGAAGGTGACCGCATTGTCCAGCATGGTCGCGAACACCCCACCATGCACCGCAGAGGCACCGTTCAGGTGATCGCGGGTGACTGCCAATTGCAACTGGGCCTTGCCCTCGGACCAGGAAATGAAGCGGACGCCCAGCAAGGCATTGAAGGGGGCGGGAATCTCGGGTTTGCCATCCTGAGCGCTCATTTCAGGCAACCTTCTGATTGCGCGAAAACACCACGATGACCGCCGCGAGAACTGCGACAGCAGCGCCGCCGCCGACCGCGCCGGAGATCGGTACAGCCAGCATCGCGGTCGAGGGCAGGGCGAAGGCCAGACCGGCAATCACGAGCAGAAGCCGCGAAATCACACCCATGGGGCCGGATTCGATACGGCCGACGCCCAGCAGGTAGCCCTGCAGCCCGGCGCAGATCAGCAGGACGCCGATACCCGCGCGCAGGACCGTGAAGGCACTGTCACCCCACCCGGCCTGCAGGGTATACGCGGGATCGAGGACGAAGAAAAAGGGCACGACATAGATGATGGTCCCCAGCTTCATCGCCTCATAGGCCGCAGCAAAGGGCCGTGCCTGGGCAATCGCCGCCGCGGCGAAAGCCGCCAGCGCCACGGGTGGGGTGATGTAGCTGAGCATGCTCCAGTAGAGGATGAACAGATGAACGCCGATCGGGTCGAGCCCGCCGACGATCAGGGCCGGGGCCAGAGAAACGGCGAGGATGACATAGGCGGCCGTCACCGTCATGCCCATCCCGAGGATGAAGCTGGTCAGGGCACCCAGAAGCAGCAGCAGGAAGGTGTTGCCGCCCGCGATGAAAAGCAGATCGTTGGAGATCGTGCCGGACATGCCGGTCACCGCCAGCCCGCCGACAATGAGCCCGACCGCCGCGAGGATCGCGACCAGTTCGACAAAAAGCCGCCCCGTCGCCACCAGGAAGTTCATCAGCTCCTGCCGTCCCCAGCGCGATTTCGACAGCAGTTGGTTCAGAACGATCAGCAGCGCGGTCGCATAGAAGGGGGCGATCGCCTCGCGCTTGAGATAGAGCAGCATCCAGATCAGGAGCCCGAAGACGGCGAGAAAATACCAGCCTTCACGTAGCACCTTGCCGAATCTCGGAAGATCGGCGCGCGGCACGCCTTTCAGCCCGTTGCGCGCCGAATACGCGTCGATCTGGGCGAAGAGGCCGAAGAAATAAAGCAGCGAGGGCACCACCGCCGCAACCACGATGTTGGTGTAATCCGTCAGCAGAAAGCTCGCCATGACAAAGGCCGTGGCCCCCATGATCGGCGGCATCAGCACCGCGCCGGTCGAGGCCGCTGCCTCGATCCCGGCGGCGTAGCTTGGCCGGAAGCCCACCTTTTTCATCGCCGGAATGGTGATCGAGCCGGTGGTAAGCACATTGGTGATGACACTGCCGCTCATCGATCCGGTCAGCGCGCTGGTCATGACGCCGACCTTGGCAGGGCCGCCCCGCACATGCCCGAGCGCGGCAAAGGCGAGGTCGATAAAGAACGGCCCCGCACCGGTGTGCTGCATCGCAACCCCGAAGATCATGAAGCCGACAACAAGGTTGACGAAGCTGCGCATCGGGATGCCCAGAACGCTTTCGCCGCTCATGGCGTGGAAGATCGCCGTCTCGATCGGCGGGCGCTGGAATCCCTGGATCGGCCCCGGCGCATAATTGGCGATCATGGGATAGATGGAAAACATCAGGATGACGCCAAAGAGCATCCAGCCGCCGGTGCGCCGTGCCGCCACGAGCAGCAGAAACCAGAAGGCGAAGCTGGCAATCACGGCATGGGTCGGGGCCGCGAAATCCCAGCCCTTGTTCACCACGCTGCGCCCGTAATAGACGAAGAATGCGCAAGTGATCAGCGCGAGGAGGGCAAGAAAATAATCCCACCATCGCGTCGCCCCGTGCGGGTTTGTGCTGCTGCATGGAAAGACAAGGTAGACGAGCGGTAACGTCAGCAACAGCATCACGTAGAGGTAATGGATCTCCAGCAGCCGGACGTTCATGAAGAACCCGAGATTGAAGATATGATTGGCCGACGCTGCGGACAAAAGAAGGGCCGACGCCGCAAGCATCAACCGCAGACCGGTCGGCTGGTTGCTCATGCCGATCGGCTGTGCCGTCGTAGCCTGCGGTTGCTGTGGCATGCCTGTTCCTGACCTGTGCGATTGTGGAAAGTCAGCGGAAGTAGACTTCGTGACCTGCTGTCTCAAGCGCCTCGGCGCGTGCCTTCATCCAGGCGGCGGTAAACTCTTCTTCACCCTCGGGAGCGCCTTCGACAAAACCGCTCCACGCTTCGGCGAGCACCCTTTGCCGGTCCAGCAACTTGTCCTGGTTCTCCTGGTGCTCCGGGGTCCACATGCCCTTTTCCTTGAAGTAGGCGACGCTTCCGTCGCTCCACGGCATCACCCAATCAAGGATCTGGCGATCGATCCCATAGGCGTTGGCACCGGGGGCCGCGTCCTTGAATTCGTCAAAACCGGCGCCAAGCGCGGCGACGATGTTGCGCACCTCGGTGGCATCCTGACCGGCTTCGGTGACGAGGATCGGATAGGGGTATTGCGCCATGGGCAGCGGTGCCTTGGGGTCGATCCCCGGCCCGACCGACACCATGTGCGGCGTCACGTAAGGCGTTACTTTGGTATAGCGGACCCAGGCTTCGGTATCCTCGGCGGGGGTTTCAAGCCACTTGATACCCCGCGGGCTGGACTCGATCTGGTAGTTCACAGTGGTGGTTGTCAGCGCAAAGGCCGCATCGACGCGATCCTCAAGGATGCCCTGGAGAGAATTCACATAGCCTGAGAATTCAACGGCTTCGACATCGTCCCATGTCAGATCCGCAAAAGCCAGAAGACCCTCCATGTTGACGTCGATCGCGGGCGAACTTGTGGCGCGGCCCACCCGTTTGCCCTTGAGGTCGGCAACCGTCTCGATGCCGGCATCGGCGGCGACAACCACGCCGAGGCCATAGTCGCCGATAGCCTGAAGAACCACCCGGATCGGCTGCGGGCCCCATTCCGGCGCAGCAAACAGGAACACGCCCTCGTTGGCGAAATAGGAGGCGATTCCGCACAGGCAGTAATCCACCGTGCCATTCTTGAGAGGCGTCATCCGCGAGACATCGTTGCGCCCCGGAAGTACCCGGATCGTCGTTCCGAAACGGTTGCGCATCATGTTGCCGATGGCGATGGAATGTGCGTGGCCGGCTGATCCCGTGTCATAGGCCGACCAGCTGATGATGTCGGGCAGCTCGATATTCTGTGCGCCGACCGGTGCGGCCATCGCCAGACACCCGGCAGCCGCGAGGCTTGTCCATCTGAAGTTCATGGTAGTCTCCTCCTTGTTGGTTATTCAGGCTCAGTCGGCAGTTTGCCTAAAGTTCCGAGAACGGCACGTTCTTGTCGACGCGTATTTCCGGCGGAAGCCCAAGAATGCGCTCGCCGATGATCGTGCGCTGGATCTCGTCGGACCCGCCGGCGATGCGGTTGCCCGGTGCCGTAAGATACTCGTTGCGCCAGCGCGCGGTATCGTCGCCGACGGTCGCCGATACACCAGCCGCAGTCCCCGCCAACTCCATCCCGAATGCACCCATTTCCTGTCGCAGTTTGCCCAACAGCAGCTTTCCGATCGAGCCTTCCTCCCCCGGTGCCTCGCCGCGAGAAAGCGACGTCATGACCCGGTAGGACGTGAATTCAAGCCCGCGTTGCCGCGCAATGAAATCAGCGATTCGCGTGCGCACGTCGCCGTCCTCGATGGCCGGGCGTCCGTTACGTTCGACACGGGCGGCAAGCGCGATCAACTCCTCGGCGCGCGCCCCGCCGCTGGCGCGACCGACCGAGATGCTGAACCGTTCGTTCATCAGCGTCGTCAGCGCCACCTTCCAGCCTTCGGATTCGCCGCCCAAGCGGGCGCTGTCGGGCACGCGCAGGTCATCGATGAAGACCTCGTTGAAGCTGGCACCGCCCGAGATCTGGCGGATCGGACGCGTTTCGATGGCCGGATCGGACATGTCCACGAGGAACATGGTCATGCCCTTGTGCTTGGGCACCTGCGGGTCGGTGCGTGCCAGAAGGATGCCGTGGCTGGAATAATGCGCCCCCGAGGTCCAGACTTTCTGGCCGGAAATCACCCAGTCGCCGCCATCGCGCCGCGCGCGAGTCCGTATGCCGGCCAGGTCGGAGCCGGCGGCGGGTTCGGAAAACAACTGGCACCAGATGTCCTCGCCGGTCAGGGCGCGCGGCAGAACCGCGGATTTCTGGCTCTCCGTGCCGTGGATCATGATCGTCGGCCCGACCAGCCCGATGCCGATCAGGAAGACGTTGGGCGGCACGGCATAGCGCCCTTCCTCCTGGTTCCAGATCACCTGTTCGATCGGCGTCGCGTCGCGCCCGCCGAAGGCGCGCGGCCAGGTCAGTCCGGCCCAGCCCGCTTCGGCCTTGCGGGCCTGCCACTCCCGCGCCCTTGCGACCTCGTCGGCGTCGCGGGCCATGAAGTGATCCTGAGCCTTCTCGCTGCCGTCCCGCAGGGTTGCGTTGACGTCCAGCCATTCCCGCACTTTTGCGCGAAAGGCGGCTTCTTCGGGGCTGTCGCTGAAATCCATGTGTCCTATTCCCTGTCAGCCTGTGGCCTGTCCGGCGTTCGCCAGATGCCCGAGCAGCCGGTCGCGCCATATGGCGGACGGGCCGAGTTCTGCCTTCAACTGCCATCCGCGCCGCAGGAACAGATGCGGGTCGGCGGCCCATGTAAACCCGATGCCGCCATGAAGCTGGATCGATTCCTCGGTGGCGAATTGCACGGCATCGAGCGCAGTGAGGCGCGCGACGGCGGCCGCTTCGGGCAGTCGGCTGTCGCTGCTCGCCAGCGCCCAGGCACCGAAGAAGGCGTTGGACCGCGCCAGTTCGATCTTGGCGAACATGTCCGCGAGCCGGTGCTTGACCGCCTGAAAGCCGCCGATCGGACGCCCGAAAGCGTGCCGCTCGCCGGCATAGGCGGTGGTCAGGGCAAGCACGCGCTCGGCAAGGCCGATCTGTTCGAAGGCGACCAGCACCGCGGCACCGTCCAGAAGGCGCTGGATCGCCGCGGGGTCCGAGCCAGGCAAAAGGTCGACCGGCGTGTTGTCAAAGATGATCTCGGCCGCCGGGCGTGTGCGGTCGATCGGATCAAGCGCACGGATCGTCACACCCGACGCCAAGAGATCCGCAAGATAGAGACGCGGCGTGCCCTCTTCATCACTCGCGGCGACAAGTGCGTGGGTCGCCTCGGCACCGAAGGTCACCGGCGATTTATGTCCCGAAAGACGATCGCGCACCACTTTCGCCGATACGGTGTCAGGTGCGAGCCCCCCGCCCTCGGCAAGCGCTGTGGCTATGATCGTGCGCCCTTCGGCGATGCCGGGCAGAAGCGATTTGCGCTGGTCATCCGTCCCGGCGGATTGAATGGCCGGAACCGCCATATACAGGACCGGGAGGCAAGGCACGGCGGCAAGGCAGCGGCCGATTTCCTCGGCAAGGATGGCCAGTTCCACCGCGCCCATCCCCGAGCCGCCCTCTGCCTCCGACATGGCGAGGCCAAGCCAGCCGCCTTTGGCCAGTGCGGACCATGTTGCCGTATCGAACCCTTCCCCGCTATCGAGACGACTATGCGCGACCTCCAGGGTGGGGTGATCACCAAGCATCCGGGCCAAGGTTTCGCGTATGGACTCCTGCTCCTCGGAAAAACCGAAATTCATGTCGGTGTAGCTCCTTGCGGCTGTCAAGACCGTGTATTTGTCGGCCACCTTAGGTTGACGACCGGGGTTGACCAAACGCAAACGACCGCCGTCGCGCAAAACCACATATGTGCAATATCGCATCGAGAACGGCGAAACGGGCCAGAGATCCGGATTCATCATGAATGTGCTTGATTCATGTCAGACCCCCCGAAAACGGTCGCTTCGATTGATTGGCCTGGGTCTCGCACTCTATCCTTCCGGGAGCGGGGACTGTTCAGGTTGCGGAACTGGCGTGGCCGAGCCTTTGCAGAAGACGGATTTTAAACAAGGGAACGAGCGGCATGGAAACTGTGGGTCTTGGATTTTGTTATGAAGATTTGCCGGTGGGGCGGAAGTTTCGAACCATCGGTCGCACCGTGACCGAAACAGACATCACGAATTTCGTGAGCGTCACAGGCATGCTCGAAGTGCTGTTCATCAACAGCGATTTTCGCGAAAAGGAATCCAACATGGCCGGCTTCGCCGCCCCCGGCTCCCTGGTCTACTGCTTTATGGAGGGTCTGCTGACCCAGTCGACGATGCAACACACGGGCTTTGCCTTTCTGGAAATGGAGTTGAAGGTTCTGGGGCCCACCTTCGCGGGTGACACGGTCCATTGCGAGGTCGAGGTGATCGAGTCGCGCCGTTCGAAAAGCCGGTCGAATCGCGGCCTGGTCCGGACACGGAACAAGGTTTTCAAGCAAACCGGGGAGCAGGTTCTGGAATACACGCCCCTGCGAATGATCAAGGCACGCACGACGGACAAGGAGCCCGGAGAGGCCTAGACCTGTTTCAGATGCGCTGCGGATGGTCAATCCTGGTCGAATATGGCTCGACTGCCGCGTGTGTTTTGCCAATACCCGGGTGCATCGCGAAACTGGAGACGACGACCATGAAAACCGTGCAATCTGATCGAATTGGATCTGCCGGGCGCATTTCGGAAGGGCCACGGTCTCTGAACCGTATCCTGGCGCTTTTCGATCTGTTGGCGCAAAGCGACCGGCGCATGTCCCTGTCCGAACTCAGCAGCGCGTTGGATTGCCCCAAGAGCAGTTTGCTGGTGCTGCTGCGTCCTCTCACGGAAAAAAGCTATCTGATGCGCGAGAATGATACGTATTTTCTCGGGCCACGGATTGTTCAGTTCGCCCAGACCATTCTGACAAAGCATCCGTTCACGTCGGTCCTGCGCGGGGTGATGAGCGACCTTGTCGCCCAGACCGGCGAGACGGTCCTCTATGCGGTTCGCGATGGTGATAGCGTGATCTACTCATCGGTCATGGAAAGCCCGCAGCCCGTTCGATACGTTGCCCAGACGGGGGCCAACCGGCCCCTGTTCTGTTCGGCGTCCGGTCTTGTCATGCTGGCTTATGACACGCCGGAGGAACTTGACGCATACTTTCGACGGACGGAGCTGACGCCGCTTACCGCCAATTCGATCACCGACGAAAAGGAACTGCGGCGCATGATTTCGGCGATCCGCAAGGCCGGATATGCCAGAACTGTGGGCACAGCGCATGTCGATGCCGCAGGGTTCGGATTCCCCGTGTTTCGGGCCGATGGGAAACTGGCAGGGGCGCTGGTGATCGGCGCGCCCGTGGAACGCGCTGCCCGGAACCGGAAACTGTGCGTGACAGCGGCCAAAGCGAGCGCCGAGCAACTTTCGCTGGCGCTAGGCTATCGTCCGAGCCGAACCGCAACAGTCCTGAATTAGGCGCGCGCCGATCCGGCTGGCCGATCCCCTCGTCACCTCAGCCCCAGTCCGCGTGCGATGATACCGCGCAGAATCTCGCGGGTCCCCCCCCGGAGCGAGAAGGACGGCACTGCCAGCTCGGTATAGGCCAGCACCGCCGCATAGCTGTCGCGCCCTCCGGGCACGGCCGGGCGGGATACGAGACTGCGGGCCAGGCGCGGGATATCCTGTTCATAGAGCGCGCCGAGATCCTTGACGATGGCGGCCTGAAGCGCGGGGTTCTTGCCCTCGTTCAGCATCCCGGCGACCGAGCGCGACATTTGCCGAAGCACCATCAGATGCGCGGACAGGCGGCCGATCTCGGCCTGCTGGGCCTCGGTGGCCTCTTTGCGCAGCAATCGGATCAGTTCCTCGATCAGGGCGAAGGACGACAGGAACCGTTCCGGTCCGCTGCGTTCGAAGGCCAGTTCACTCATGACCTGCGACCAGCCCTCGCCCTGTTCGCCCAGAAGCGCGTCGGATGGCAGGAACGTGTCGTCGAAGATTACCTGGTTGAAATGATGTTCGCCGCCCATGTCGATGATGGGGCTGATCCGGATGTTCCGGGTGGCCTTGAGATCAATGAGAAACTGGCTCATCCCGCCGTGGCGGTCGTCGCTCTTGCCGGTTCGGCAGAACAGGATCATGTAATCTGCAACATGCGCATAGGTCGTCCAGACCTTTGTGCCATTGATCCGGAAACCGCCCTCGACCCTGGTGGCGATGGTGCGCGTGGCCGCAAGGTCCGAGCCGGAATCGGGCTCGCTCATCCCGATGCAGAAACACAGTTCGCCCGCGGCGATGCGCGGCACGATTTGGCGTTTCTGGTCTTCGGTTCCCTTGGCCAGAATCAGCGGGCCGCTCTGACGGTCGGCGATCCAGTGCGAGATCACCGGCGCACCGGCGGCCAGCAACTCTTCGGACACGACGTAACGTTCCAGCGCGCTGCGCGCGTGCCCGCCGTATTCCCTGGGAAAGGTCATGCCGACCCAACCGCGCTGCGCCAGCTTGCGCGAAAAGTCACGGCTGAACCCGTTCCAGGATTCCGCGCGCTTTTCGGGCGGGAAATCAGCCAGTTCCTCGGCCAGAAACGCCCGGACCTCTTGCCTGAGTTCGTCGTAATCGGCACCGGGCGGGGGAGGAGGGAATGCGGTAAGGTTCATGCCGGTGCGCCTTGCGCTGTGCTGTCGGTGATGAAATGCCAGAATCTGTCGCGGGGGCTCGACAGGGCGGCCCGCCCCAGCTCCGTTGTCCAGTCCAACTCGGTGCCGAACTCGTCGCGCCAGCTCCAGATCCGCTTGGTGAAATGGTGCAGCGCGTGTTCCCGGGTATAGCCAATGGCCCCATGAACCTGATGTGCCAGCGCACCGACCGTTTCTGCGGCTTCCCCGGAGCGGCTCTTGGCGGCGGCAACGGTCAGCGCAAAGGCGGGCGTATCATAGCTGTCGGCCGCCATTTCGGCGGCGGTGCGCGACGCGGCGGTTTCTCCGGCCATCGTCGCAAGATAGTGTTGTATCGCCTGAAACCTGCCGATCGGCCGTCCGAACTGGACCCGGTCGTTGGCATATTCGACACTCATCTTTACGATGGTCTCCATCGCGCCGGCCATGGCCAGACTTCGGACAAGCGCACCCAGCCCGCGCATTCCACCGATCGACCGGGGCAGGGGCCTGGCATCGGCCTCTGTCAGCGCAAGATCGACCTCGGCATCGTCGCGCGGCATCCCGGCGAGATCCTGCCCCGGTGCGAGGGCCAGATCCTTCACCGGCAGAGACAGGACATGATCGGTGCCGTCCAGCGCGGCGATGGTCACGATCCGGTCGGCCCAGCGGGCAAAAGGCACCAATGTCAGCGGCCCGCGTATATGGATGGCCGCGCCGCGCCGTTCCAGCCGCAGCGCCGCGCCCTCGGCGATGGTCAGCATGCCACCGGGCGGTGCCAGTCCCGCGCTGGCCAGCACCGCGTTCGCGATCAGGGTTTCGCCCAGTGGCAGCGGCAGGCCATGTGCCCCGGAGATGCGCACAAGCCCAAGCGCCTCGGCCGCAGGCACGCCGAAACCGCCGGCCTCTTCGGGCACCAGCGCCATGTTCAGCCCGGCCTCCTCGATCAGCGTCCCGAGGGCATCGGGGCATTGCCCGGCAGCGGCGTCCTCGCGCAGGCGGTGGCTGACGTGGTTGCGGAAAAGCCGCTCGGCCATGTCATGGATCATCGATTCCATCAGGCGGTTCTTTCAGACGGTGCTTCGTTGGCGGATGACGTGCCCTGTGCCGATCCATTGCCCCGCGCATGGCCTGATTGGCCGTCGGGGGCCGTCGAATGACCCAGCGGCGGCAGATGCAGCCGTGTGCGCAAATCCCGACGGAACGCCCCGGCAGACGGCGGCGCGCCGCCGTCTCTGCGGTATTTCTCAAGACAATCGGCGATCTTGTCTCCGATCTCGGCGGGGCTCGCCGGGTCCGAGGGCGAACCGGGATGTGCCGCGACCGAAGATTCGGCCAGAGTTTCGTTTCCTTTGCGCAGGCGGACATGGACCGCCCCGTGGTCCACGCCGACGCGATCCTGCCCCGCGTCAGCTTCGGTTTCGATGGTTACCATGTCCATCAGACGGCGGATCTCGGGACGGTGAGGGCTGTTGCCCTCGAAATCCGCAAGCCCGACCTTGCCCTGATGCAGGGCGGTGGACAGGGTATAGGCGGCGCAGAACTTTGCTTCCATTCCATCCTTGGGGTCGGTGACATGCAGGGGCACCATGACGCTCTTGGGCACCGTCATTTCGATCACGGACCCCTCGGGCACCGCCTCTCCGCCGCGTTCCGCGTAGAGGTGCCGCCCTGCCGCGATCATCCTGTGCGTGAGATAGCAGCAGGGATAAAGCTTGCGCGACACGCTGCCCAGATCGATCCTTGGCACCACCTCGGCGGGGTTGCCCGCAAGCCCCTCCCGGCCGACATAAAGGTCGAAGAAGCCGCGCGGCGCGAAGATGTCGGGGGCACCGGTGATGCCGGCCTCAGCCATGCGGGCGGCGCGCAATCCGACAAGGGCGGCATTGCCGGCCTGGATCGGTTTCGCCATCGCGCCGAAATTGATCTGCAATCCGCCGGCCAGCGACGCGGCCAGCGACAGCGCATTGCCGATGGCCTCTTCGTCGAGGTCAATCTGATGCGCGACCGCCGCCGCAGCAGCCACGGCCCCGATCGTCGAGGTGGCGTGCCAGCCCTTGTCGTAGTGACCGAAGCCCAGAACCTTTCCCAGCGCGACATTGACGGCCGTTCCCACCGCAAGCGCGGAGGCGACACGGGCGGCCGTCTCGGGCCGCGCGTCGACCATGGCCATCAGCGCCGGCACAAAGACCACACTGGGATGCGTTACGCTAAGTGTGTGGACATCGTCGAAGTCGAGCGCATGACCAGCCACGGCGCCGAGAAACGCGGACCGTTCGACGTCGCCCTTGCCGAATGTATCCACGGGTGCGGCCGCTCCGTCGCCGTCAAGTGCTGCCAGCCGACGGACCACCGGCTCGTGCCACCCGCCGTAGATGACAGCCACCGTATCCTCCACGCAAAGCGCGGCCTGATCGGCATTTTCCGCGTCCAGCCGATGCGGCGCGGCGATGAACCGCGTCAGACGGCGGGTAAAATCACTGACCATATCCTGATCCTCTCCGGTATTGTACTTTGCCCCATGTCAGGAGGTGCTATCAACCCGCATTTTCCGGGCAATCTGCCTGTTTCGCTGTGCTGAAGCTGGTTTTGCCGACAAGAATCATCGTGTTGGCGATTATCAAGGGTGTATTTCATGAATCACCCTGCGCGCTTGATCTTGATGGAGAGCGATCCCCTGGAAGGGTCTTGCCGAACGACATCGAGGGCACGCCATCGCGGCACGGCGATATTGCCGGGGGCATTATCCTTGCAGTTGCGTGCGGCATCCTCTCGAAAGGACAGATCGAGCCATCAATGGAGTGTGCGCCCGCTCAGCGGTCGATGCGGCGATCCTGCGTGGCGGGAATGACGAATTCAACATCGTCAAGGCGCACATCGCGGCGCGAATCCCCCAGGATAACCGTGGTGCTGCCGCCATTGGCATAGTTGATGACCCATTGGCGCAACTCCACCGGATCGGCGGTGAAGACCAGATCAATGCTGCCATATTCGGGGTTTTTCGGGTCCTGCGCGCGTACCGTGGTGGTCACGCCGTCGCTGGCATGGCCCACGACCATCCGCTCGCGCGTGAGATCGACATTGCGCGCGAGGATGATCTTGAGCGGCGCGCGATGCAGCGGAAAGCCCTGCCGCTCGTTCGAGCACGGATCAATGATGCCCACCGTGTCGCCATCGGCCACCACCAGCGCCACCTCGGGAGAATCATATTCGAATCGGACCCGGCCTGGCCGCTTGAGCAGGATCCGGCCCGTGCTGACCGTGCCATCCTCGTTGACCTACGTGAACTGGCCCTGGGCCGTTCGCAAATCATTGAGATAGGAGGATATTTCAGCGAGTCACAGCTTTTGTGCTGCCGCCGGCAGGGCCATCGCCGCCCAGAGGACGGGGATCATCAGGATACGCGCATACTTCACTTGTCTGATCCAAGCCTTTTCGCAGCATCGTGTTTTCTGCCCTGGCTGAAAACATGGGGGGCCGCGCCCCGACCTGCAATGCCACGCTTGCTGTTATCCACCGACATTCCCCAAATGGCATGTCCCTTGACGTCGGGATCGCCTGATCCGGCCAAGAGATCAAGTGTTCTTCGCGCCGGCCGGTCTCTGCGGTTGCGGAAACGTCCGGGGCCGGGCGCCCACCTGTTCGCACATATGTGTTGAAGGAGGTTGTCGCGTTGTTATCTCCCCGGATTGAGGCAACTTTACCGAGTCCTGCCGTCTGAATCACTTTGAGAACAGGCACCGGACGTGTCATGAAAGATTCGAGAAGAGCGGCGACCAAGGGTGTCTGCGTGAATGGTCTGGAAGACAAGGGCGCGTTGCGGGCAGCAGCGGATGAAGCTGGAATTGACAATAACGCTGCCCGACCGGCGCGTCTGGCGCGGTCGGAACTGTCGCCGCTTCGCAAGAGGGCCAAACGGCCTTGGAAGAGCGGGTGCAGATGTCGTCCATTGATGCTCTCAAACGATCTGCGGTGCGCAACCCGATTGCCGCCATCTGTTTGATGATCTGTCTTGGCGGCGGCATCGCGCAGGGTGTCTTTCCCGCCAACGGCGTGTCTATCGCGGTCGTGTGGGTCTTTGGCATCTATCTCGTGATCGCGTTCCGCAACATTGCCCGCGTCGGACGGGTTTTGCTTTTATTCTCGTTCGCGATTGCCGTTCTGGCGCTGGCCGATGGTATCGGAGCGCATATTTTCGCCGAGGCGGCGGCGCGTGTCGTTTTCCTGTCAGCGCTGCTGACGGCTGTCGCCTTCTTGCGTATCGCGGCCACCCAGGACCCGTTTGTCGAGGTTGCCGGAGAATTTTTGACCTTGCAGCCGCCGACCCGACGCTACGCCTCGCTCGGGGCAGGGGGCCATCTGTTTGGCGTGCTTTTGAACCTTGGCGGGCTGGGCGTGATGCTTGAAGTCATCATGAAAGGGTTGAAGGCCCATCGCCATGAAATGGATGATTTCGTGTTCGAGGCCCGCAAGCGCAGGATGGTGAGCGCCTGTATGCGGGGGTTTTCCTCGATCGCGTTCTGGACGCCGTTCGGGGTCGCTCTCAACCTGATGATCCTCACGATTCCGGGGCTCCAATGGTCGAATCTCGCCCCTTACGGAATTGCGCTGGCCGGGGTGCTTTTCCTTCTGGGGTGGCTGTTGGACACGGTGGAATGGTGGCGCCCGCCCTCGGCGCGGGGTCGCGCGTCGGCTCTGACCGGAGACTTGCCGGGCTGGGCTCATTGGGCGGTCGTTATCGTCGCCGGTCATATCCTTGTTCTGGGGGCGGTCGTGGTGGCGCTGGACAGGGCGACCGAATTCAGTTTCCAGACCGTCCTGATCACTATCGTGCCGCTTTATGCTTTTTTTTGGGCCGGTTTGCGCGGAGGCATCGGCAGTATTCCCGACATGTCGCGCCGGTTCGTGGCCCAGGCACCGGGATACGCGACCGAAATGAGCGTTATCGCTTCGGCGGGGTTCATCGGTCTTGTTGCACTGGAGGTCGTCCCGGTTGCATGGATAGCCGACCACCTCGGATGGATTGCCACGCGGCCTGTCCTGACCGTTGTGCTGTTGATCATGACGGTGTTCCTGACGGGGCTGCTGGGTGTGCACCCGATGATCTCGGTGGTGCTGCTGGCGGAAGTGGTCAACCGTATCGGCGTAGATGGTTTGTCGCCGCTCGCTCTGGGCCTTGCACTGGCCGGCGGCTGGAGCAGCATCATCTGCATGGGGCCTGCCATCACAGCCGTCGTTTATGCCTCTTCCATCGTCGGGGAACGGCCCGTGACGATCGGTTTGCGCTGGAACGGAGTGTTCGGTCTTGCCAGCATCGTCCTCATCATGCTCATTGTCGGTGGCGGTGTCGCAACGGGGCTGCTGTGATTTCGTGATCCCGTGTCGGGCGCGGCCAATCGCACATATGTGCTCGATCATGCCCGTCACGTGCCGGAAGGTGCTGGATCGCGTGCATTCCAGTATAGTTGTTCTGTACAAATCCTGCGGCGGTCTGGCAGGAAAACAGAAGCATCGGAGCGACGATCCTTACGATGGAAGGCAACACGAATCCCACACGTCGCAGCAAGGTCGCGGGGCTGCAGGACGCAGCGCGTCTGGCCCGGGACGCTTTGCAGGACCGTCCTGAACTATGCCTTGGCGGGCTGTTCAAGCAGGGTCGGCCGGTCGCGTTGGTGCGCGGGCTGCTGGCTGCGGGCGCAAGTGGCCTGCATGTCTATTCCTCGCCCGGCGCGGGCTACGACATTGATCTGATGATCGCGGCTGGCGCGGTCGAGCAGGTATTCATTCCCGGCGTCACGCTGGAGAACCGTCTTTGCCCCAATTTTCGCAGTGCGGTTGAGGCAGGGCAGGTGACTGCCCACGCTCTTGACGCGTTGACCGTGGTGGGCGGGCTCATGGCCTCGGCTCATGGGGTGCCGTTTCAGCCGATCGACGCGCTGCGCGGATCAGAGGTTCTGAAGCATAATCCGCTGATCCGCGAAATCGACTGTCCCTTTTCGGGACGTCGCATTCACGCGGTCGGGCCGATCCGGCCCCGCGTCACGTTTCTGCACGCGCAGGAGGCCGACCGCTGGGGAAACCTGCGCCATCTCAGCACGATGATCTATGCCGATCAGCTGATGGCGCGCGCCTCGGACATGGTGATTGCCAGCGTGGACCGGATCGTGCCGGACAACGTCATTCTGGACGATCCGTCACGGGTCACGGTGCCGGGCCATTATGTCGATGCGGTGGTCGAGCTGCCCTACGGCGCACACCCCACCGCGAGCTTTCCCAATTACGCGATGGATGAGGATCATATCGACGCCTACGCCGACCTGGGCGATGCCGCCCGTGCCGGCGACCGCGCAGGGCTGGACGCCTACATCGCGCGTCATGTGACCGGGCCAAAAAGCCAGGATGACTATATCGAAGCGGTCGGCGGTGCCGGATATCTCGCCCGGCTCGAAGCGGAGGCGCGGAAGAGATGAGCGCGGCAGTTTCCCCCCTTGAGCAGATGGTTGTCGTGCTGGCCCGCGACCTGGCCGACGGCGAGCTGGGCGCGGCGGGTGCTGCGGCCCTGGTGCCGATGGCGGCGATCGCTCTGGCGCGCGAACTGCACGCACCCAACCTGACAATCGGCGGAGAGATGTTCTTCAACCCGCTGCCGGGGCGTCTTTATCCCTCGATGCTGGACGACCGTGCCCTGGGCCGCTGCGAGGCCGCCGAGACGTTCATCGAGCTTTTCGGCCACAGCCATCACGGGCTGGACTTCTTCTTTCATAGCGGGTTGCAGCACGATGCCTACGGCAACATCAACCTGCATCACGTCGGCGGCACACTGCACGCGCCCGGGATGCGCGGGCCGGGGGCGGCCAACCTGTCCTACTGCCACACCTCGACGCGATTCTATATCTGCCCCACGGTTCATACGGCGCGGAATTTCGTGGAGAAAGTGGATTTCATCACCATACCGGGCAATCTTTCCGGGCCCGAGGCCAAACGCGAGGCCGGCCTGACAAATGAAGGACCGCGTTTCGTGGTGACACCGCGCGCGGTCATGGATTTCGACAAGACGACGCTGCGGATGCGGCTGAAATCGGTCCATGCGGGCAATACGGCCGAAGAGGTTCAGCGCCACACGGGGTTCGATCTTGGGATCACGGGCGACGTGCCACAGACGCCGCCGCCAACAGACGAAGAACTGACCGTCCTGCGCGAGCGGATCGACAAGACCGGAACTCTGCGCGCCTGACGCGCAGGTTCCGATAATTTTGAACAACAACTGGGAGGAAGACATGTTCAAACGCAAAACAACCGGAAGCCGGGGCGCAATCGGTGCCGCGGTCGCCTTGAGTGCCATTCTTGTGGGCGGGGCGGTTTCGGCCAAGGATATCACGATGGGGACCACAAGCCCGACCTCCAGCCACTTCACGATCTCGGTGGCAATGAGCAAGGCGATCGAGACCGGCATGGAAGGTGCCACCGTCAACGTGATCGAGACCGGTGCCAGCGTGGACAATGTCCTGCGCCTTGCGCGGGGAGAAATCGATCTCGGCCTTGCTACCACCGACATTCTTATCTCGGCCCGAAACGGAACCGGCAAGTTCGAAGGCAATGCAATTCCCGACACGGTTGCACTTTATCCCTACAGCGCCTCGGTCTTGCTGTTTGCCGTAACCGAGGATTCGGGCGTGACCTCGCTTGATGATCTGGACGGGAAGAAATTCAATCCCGGCATCCGGGGATCGGCCGCCGAGACCCTGACGACCACCGTATTGTCGATGTTCGGCATCAACGCCGACCTTGTGCACGGTGCCGTCGGTGACGCGGTGGAAGGCATAAAGAACCGCCAGATCATCGGCTACAGCAAATACGGTGCCGCAAACTCTGTCGATGCGACCCTGCAAGAATTGATGACAAGCACCAGGATGCGCTTGATCGGCTTCTCCGACGAGCAGGAGAAAGCGGCGACGGAAGCCATGGAGGGCGTCGGTTTCACAACCCTTCCCGCAGGGCTTATTCCGGGATCCGAGGAGATGCGGGTCCCCAAGCTCAATGTGTTCTTCCTGACCCGCACCGGCGTCATGGACGACGAGACCGCCTATGATATCGCCCGCAGCATCCACCAGAACATGGATCTGCTGGTCGAAGCCTGGCCGCAACTGGCGGATTACGACATCGCCGCCGATGCCGTCGCCACCATCGAGACTGGCATAGCCTATCATCCGGGCGCGGCGCGGTACTGGAAAGAAGCCGTAGGCAAGTGATTGCGCACTGCGGACAGTCACACCGCCGGTCAAAAGGACCGGTCGAGCGGGGCGCCACATGCGCCCCGCCGTCTCGGGAGGAAACATGAAACAATCATCGACCGAAGCTTCACCTTGGGAACGGCGCGGAGCGCAGGCACTCGGCGTGTTGTTCGCGGCGTTCGTCGCATTGCATTTTTACAACGCCTTGTTCGGACAGTTCGAACCACTGGTGCAACGACCTATCTTTGTCGGCTTCGGTCTGGGCGGGGCCTTTTTCCTTTACGCCGCGCGCGCGTCGCGGACCGGCAGCCGAAACGGCCTGGAACGGACCATCGATATCACGCTCGGCCTGCTGGCCTTTGGGGTTTGCCTCTATGTGATCGTCAACCGGCATCGCTTTTCCGACATCATGGTGCAATACGGCCCGCTCGACAAGGCAGCCGGGTTGCTGGCCGTCCTGCTTACGCTCGAAGCGGCCCGACGGGTGATCGGCTGGTTCTTGCCCTTGCTCGCGCTGATCACGGTTCTCTATTATTATTTCGGGTATGATCTGATTGACGGGGGCTGGCGCCCGCCGCGTGTTTCGGCGCGCACGGCGGTCGAGACCTTCTACAGTTCAACCACCGGCATCTTCGGCTATCTCGCGGATGTGGGCGCGCGGGTCATCACGATCTATGTCCTTCTGGGGGCGTTGCTGCTGTCCACCGGGGCGACCGACGTGTTCATGAAAATGGCCACCTGGATCGCCGGGCGCACGTTCGGCGGCCCCGCCAAGGTCTGTGCGCTGTCCTCGGCGATGTTCGGGACGGTGACCGGATCGGCGGTGGCCAATGTCATGGCGACAGGCTCGATCACCATCCCCACGATGAAGCGGTTGCGCTATCCACCGGCCTTTGCCGGCGCGGTCGAGGCGGTCGCCTCCTCGGCTGGTCAGCTGACGCCGCCGGTGATGGGGGCGGGCGCCTTCATCATGGCCGAGTTTCTGAACATTCCCTACTCCCAGATCGCCTTGGCCGCGATCGGCCCGGCATTTCTCTATTATCTGGCGATATGGCTGGGTGTGGATCTTTATGCCCGTCGCACAGGCCTTCAGCCCACCCCAAAGAGCGAAATGCCGAAACCGATGGATTTTCTGGCACCTGACAAGGCGATCCCGCTGTTTCTTCCCATCGGGACGGTGGTCTATTTCCTGTTTCAGGGCTATACGCCGAGCTTTGCGGGTGCCGCGTCGATCATCGTTCTGATCCTGTCCTGCGCGGTTGTGCGCCCCTTTGCCCAGGAAGCCCGCGCGCAGGGGTTGCGGGCGTGCTGGGCCGGGCTGGCCCGTGACATTTACGAGGGGATGGTTGAAGCCGGTCGCGCACTGGTGATGATCGCCGCGCTGCTGGCCTGTGCCGCTATCGTGGTCAAGGTTCTGACGGCGACAGGGGCCGGTGTCAAAATCTCGAACCTGCTCTTTTCCGCGTCCGACCAAGGCCTGATCGTCGCCTTGTTGCTGGCGGCAGTGCTGTCAATCGTGCTGGGCATGGATGTGCCGACGACGGCCTCCTACGTTCTGGCGGCGGCGGTTGCCGCGCCCAGTCTCGTGCGGCTTGGCCTGCCGGAAATGACGGCCCACCTGTTCGTCTTCTACTACGCGATCCTGTCGGCCATCACGCCACCGGTCTGCGCCAGCGTCTATGCCGCCGCCGCACTGGCCGGAGCCAATTTCTGGAAGGTGGCAGGCCGCGCGCTGGTGCTTGCCGGTGCGGTCTATGTGGTGCCGTTCCTGTTCGTGTTCAGGCCGGGTATCCTGGCGCAGGGCGAGTCCGTTCAGATCGTTCTGGATCTGGGCGTGGCAAGCGCCGCCGTCTTTGCCGTCAGCGTCGGGTTGAGCGGTTACCTCGGGGGAACGCTGTCCCTGCTGGGGCGGGGGTTGTTTCTGGCGACGGCCGCATCGTTGTTCTATGCTGCGCCGATGGCCGACATTATCGGCGGGCTGGCGCTCATCTGTCTGGTGGCATGGCGGTTTCTGCGCGGAAAGCGGCAGGCGGTCAGCACCGGATGATGTCCCCGCCGCGTCACAAAAAAGGGCCGCCGCAGGTATTCTGTGGCGGCCCTTTCCGAGTGGGACAGTCGGGGCCTCTGGCCCCTTTCATCACGTCATCTTGAAGTAGGGAAAGGTGATCTCGTCGGTGGCTTTGACGAAGGTCACTTCGACCCTGGCTCCGATCTGCACGGTCTCGGGATCGTCGGTCTGGATCCGGCTCATCATCCGCGGGCCTTCTTCCAGCTCGATCAGTGCGACAACATAAGGAACGTCGTCGGCAAAGGCGGGGCCTGCGGGGCGGCGGGCGATGGTGAAGGTATGCACCACGCCACGCCCGCTGACCGTATCGAACTTCAGGTTGTCGGAATGGCAATGCGGGCAGATCGCACGCGGATAGAAGTGATGCTTGCCGCAATCGCCGCAAAGCGGGATGTCGAGACGGCCCTCGCGCGCGGCCTCCCAATAGGGTGCGCTGTCGTGGTCGATCACCGGAAGCGGTTTTTCAGTGCTCATCGGCTCAGTCCTTCTGCAAAATCACGGTCGCGCCAGAGGACAGCGTGCCCCCCGTGCCATGCACCAGCGCGGTCTCGGCCCCCTTGACCTGCCGGTCGCCACAAACGCCCCGCAACTGGCGGGTGGCCTCGATCAGCAGGAACATTCCGTACATGCCCGGATGCAGCGCAGAAAGGCCACCGCCATTGGTGTTCATGGGAAAGGCACCACCGGGTGCCGTGCGCTGGCCGGAGACAAAATCGCCGCCTTCGCCGATCTTGCAGAAGCCAAGCGCTTCGAGTGTCAGCAGGACCGTGATCGTAAAACTGTCGTAGACCTCGACCACGTCGATGTCGGAATGGCTTACGCCGGCCATTTTCATCGCGGTTTCGCCGGCTTTTTGCGCGGGCAGCAGGCGGGCGAGATCGGGCATCTCTCCGATGGCCCAATGGGTGTGCGCTTCGCCATAGCCCTTGACCGCGACGGGTTTGGTCTTGAGGTCCCTGGCGCGTTCGGCGGTGGTCATCACGATGGCACCCGCGCCGTCGGTGACAAGGCAGCAGTCGAGCAGGTGCAGCGGTTCCGAGATCATCGTGCTGGACAGGACGTCATCGACGGTGAGCGGATCGCGCCGCGTCGCGGCGGGGTTCAGCTGCGCCCATTTCCGGGTGGCGACGGCAATCTCGGCCAGATTCTCGGAGGTGGTGCCATATTCGTGCATGTGACGCTGCGCCGCCATCGCGTAGCCGCCCACAGGCGTCGGCATCCCGTAGGGCGTTTCATGCTGCATCGACAGAACCGAGGGACGACCGCCCAGATTGCGGCTGCGCAGGGATTTCTGATCGGAGCTGTAGACGATCAGGGCAACCTTGCAATAGCCTTCGCGCAGCGCCATCGCGGCGTGTGCGACATGCGCCTCAAACGCCGAGCCGCCGATATTGGTGCCATCCACATAGGTCGGCATGATGCCCAGATACTCGCCCAGCGTCACCGTGGCGAGCTGACCGGGCCCCGGCACGCCCCACATGCCGGCAGTCAAAAGACCATCGACATCATCGAGCGTCAGGCCGGCTTCCTCGACGGCGGCCTTCGCCACCAGGGCGGCATGGCCCAGAACCGAGGCCTTGGTGACGAATTTCCCGTCGTCGATTCGCGCGTCGGCAAGGCCGACGATCACCGGATCGCGTCCGTTTTTCATATGCTCTTTCCCTTTGTTGTCAGATCACGTTTCGAAGCGGCCCCTACGTCAGTTCGGGCGCATGGTCTTGGCGATCAGCGTGCGCTGAATCTGCGAGGTCCCGCCACCGATGGTGCTTTGCATTCCTTCGCGGAAATACCGCTCCATATCCGCGTCGGGCAGCATGGAATGGCCGCCGAGGATCTGCATTCCGTTGCGCGTGACGGTTTGCAGGGTCTCGGAGGCAAAGAGCTTTGCCATCGACACTTCGCGCGTGCAGGGCGTCTTGGCCGCAGCCAGGCTGGCGGCGCGGTAGACGAGCAGCCGGGCGGCGTCGACCTGGGTCTGCATGTCGGCCAGCATGTGACGGATCACCTGAAAGTCGAAGATCGGCTTGTCGAACTGGATCCGTTCATGCGCGTAGCGCAGGGCATCGTCCACTGCTGTCTGGGCATTGCCGACATAGGCGGCCGCCACGGCGACACGTTCCAGTTCCAGATGGTCGGTGATGATTTTCCAGCCTTCGTTTTCGGCACCCAGAAGCGCATCGGCGGGCAGTTTCACGTCGTCGACGAAAATTTCGGTGGTGCCTGTTGCGCGCCGCGCCAGAGTTGGCAGCTTGCGGATGTCCAGCCCCTCGGTGTCGTTGGGGATCAGGAACACCGACAGCCCCTCGTGCTTGGGTGCGTCGGGGTCGGTGCGGGTCAGCATGGCGAGGATCGCATTGTCGGCCGTCGCGCCCGAGCACCAGAGCTTTTGCCCCTTGACCACCCAGCCGTTGCCGTCGCGCCGCGCGCGGGTCTTTGTCGAGGCCGCATCCGAGCCGGCACCGGGTTCGGAAATCGAGATCGAGAAGCGGATGTCGCCATCAAGGAACGGCTGGATATACCGCTCTTTCTGTTCGGGCGTGCCGAATTTCTCGATATTCATCGCGGTGAAGGTGGCGACCATCAGGCCGGTCGAGAAGTCGAAGCCGTATTTCGCCAGCCCCTCGCACATCAGGGCATAATCCATGATGTCACCGCCGAGGCCGCCGTTCTCTTCCGAGAACAGGATGCCGAGCCAACCCTGCTTGGCCACCTTTTCGTAGGCCTCATAGGGGTATTCGCGCTCACGGTCGCATTTGCGGATATACTCGCGACCGATCTCCTCGTCGACGAAACGCTCGACCGTCTTACGCCACATCTCCTGCTCGGGGGTCAGAAAGTTCATGCGCTCTCTCCTTGTCTGGCGTTGTGCGCGGCCCGGACCTTGGGCGGTTCTCCGGGGTGATCGAGGCGGGATTTTCGGATCAGCAGGCTGAACTCGCAGCGCATCACCGTCTCGTCGCGCTGGTTGATGCCTTCCAGCTTGTTGGTCACCACACCGTGCTTTTCGTCGTGATCCTTCAGATCGATGATCTCTGCGCGGGCCCAGAGGGTATCGTTGATGAAGGTGGGCCGAAGAAAGCGCAGCTTGTCACAGCCGTAGAAGGCGGCGAGCACCGAGCTGTCGAAGGGGATCATCGCGTTGACGATGGAAAACACGAGGCTGCCCTGAACAAGGCGCTGACCATAGATCGCCTCTTTGGCGTGCTCGATGTTGGAATGCAGTTCGAGCCAGTTCCCGGTGAGCATGCAGAAATTGACGACATCGGTTTCCGTCATCGTCCGCCCGCTGGATACGCCGGTCTGGCCCAGTGACAGCTCTCCGAAAGGGTGATGTATCACGTGAAATTCTCCTGTTCATCCGACTTGGGCGACAACACGATCAAGGCATCGGCAGCGACCAAACCTTTCCCGTCCGCCCGAACTATCACAGGGTTGATTTCAATTTCCGAGATCAGATCGGCGTTTTCGGCGAAGAAAACAGATATGCGTGAAATCAGGTCTGCCAGGGCTCCCTTGTCGGCGGGTTCCGCGCCGCGCAGGCCCGCCAGCAACCTGGCACCGGGGCCTGAATTCACCATCGCCTCGGCGGTTTGCGGCTCCGTCGGAGCGAGCCGGATTTCGGCCGCGTCGATCAGTTCCACCAGAATTCCGCCGGGGCCGGCCAGAACGATCGGGCCAAAGGTGTCGTCGCGTTTGCAGCCGATGATCCATTCGGCCACGGATCCTTCTTCCATTTGCTCGATCAGCTCCGTGCCACCCGCAATCCGTTGCGCCATTTCGGCGGCGGCCTGTTTCGCCTCTTGGGGCGAGAGACCCAGCCGGACGAGACCATGATCGGATTTATGCGGATAGTCGTCGTGACACAGCTTGGCGACACAGCGCCCCTCGGCAGGGTCGCGTTTCGGCACCGGTATGCCGATCCGTTGCAGCAGGTCCTTCGCATCGGCCTCATGCACCACTTTGCGTCCGGCGCGCTGCCAGTTTTCCAGTGTTTCCCTCTGTGTCATGCCACTTCTCCTCGCATGGCCGCCAGCGCCGCAAGGCCCGACGCTGCCCGCGCGGGCGAATCATAAACCGGGACAGCCCGTTCGCGCAGCGCGTCGCCCGAAGCATTGCTGCGCGCCGAGCCGGTCCAGACGATCAGAACCGGCTTGCCGGTGCTGTCGAACGCCTCGGCCAAAGCCTCGATGAACTGTTGATCCGGCACAAATGTGATAATTGCGATGGCAATATCCACGCCCGGATCGGCTGCCACGGCCTCCAGGCAACGGCCCACATAGGTAGGATTCGCCAGAACGACGCCGGTCAGATCGACCGGATTCGACACCGACCCGTAGAACGGCACATAGCGCGCCAGCGCGGTCTGCGTCGCCTCGTTCAGGACAGGAACCTCGAAGCCGGCGCTTTCGGCCAAGTCGGTCATCTCGACGCCGAGCCCACCGGTGACAGAGATGATTCCGACCCGGTTGCCTGCGGGCCGCCTGCCTGCGGCGAGGGCCGTGACGGCATCGACGGCAGCCACGGATTCCCGGGCGCGGATAACCCCGGTTTCGCGGAAGACCGCACTGATCACCCGGTCGTCCCCGGCCATCGCGCCGGTATGCGACTGGACAGCGCGCGATCCGGCGCGACTTCGTCCGCCCTTGACCGCAACGACGTGCTTTCCGGCTTTTGTGAGCCGTTGGGCCGCCTCGGCAAAGCGGCGCCCGTCGCGCAGTTCCTCAACATAGCACAGAACCACGCGCGTCTGCGGGTCGTTGCCCAGATAGTCGAGCAGATCCGCGGCGGTCAGATCCGTTTCGTTGCCGCTGGAGACGATAGCATTGATACCCACGCCGCGTTCGCCCAGAAGCAACGCCATAAGGCCTGCGAGCGCGCCGGACTGGGAAATCATGGCTACCGGACCGGGCCTGAGACCGTTGAACATGGGGCTGAAGGTCAGTTGCAGGTCCGATGCGGGGCGCACCACGCCTTCGCAGTTCGGCCCGATCAGGCGAAAGGGCGCGTCCTTCATGATCCGGCGCAGCCGCATCTCGTTCTCATGCCCCTCTTCGCCGGCTTCGGAAAAACCCGAGGTCACCCCGACCACGACTTTCACATCGAGCCGGGTGCAGGTTTCCAGCGCATCGAGAGCGATGCCGACCGGGGTCGCGAGAACGACCACGTCGATCGGGCCTTCGATATCTTCCAGGCGGCGCGCCGCCGGAAGGCCCTCGATTTCCCCGCCCGAAGGGTTCACCGGAATGATTCTGCCGCGATAGCCGTTGCTCTTCAGCAGCGCCAGCACGGCCTGCCCGAGCTTGCCCCTGGTGCGGGACGCCCCAACCACCGCGATGGTGCGTGGATCGAACAATCCGTTCAGTGCCTCCGCAACTGAACGTCGACGTTCAGCCATGCGATTCGAGTTTGGGTCGGCCATTTCTTCCTCCGTCAAGTAAAAATTTCGCAGCCCGCTTCGAGGTTCTAACAAGCGTTCGATTGTTCTCGCAATCGATTTTGGTTTCGGGAAGACTAGGGGCGCTGGACCTGAAGGTTGGGGCTTGACGACCGAAAAATGACAATCCGGGAGACTGCCGAGTGAAGATGAAAGACGGGCCGCTGAGCGATCTCAGGGTGATTGAAATGGGGCATGTGATTGCCGCGCCGATGTGCGGTGCTCTGCTCTCCGATTTCGGCGCTGATGTGATCAAGATCGAACGACCGGGGCAGGGCGACATGCTTCGGGCGCTGAGCGCGCGCGCCAGCGACGGCGTCGGTGCATGGTGGAAAACCCTGGCCCGAAACAAGCGGTTGGTCGCGCTGGACTGGAAATCCGACGAGGGGCGCGACGTGCTGCGCCGCTTGGTTGAGGGCGCGCAAGTCCTGATCGAGAACTTTCGCCCCGGTGTGCTTGAACGGGCAGGTCTGGCACCGGAGATCTTGCACGAGTGGAACCCCGATCTGGTGATCGTGCGGATCTCGGGCTACGGCCAGACCGGGCCGCGTGCTTCGTGGCCGGGCTTTGGCCGGGCAGGCGAGGCGATGAGCGGGCTGGCCCACATCACCGGCTTTGCCGACAACGCACCGATGCATCCCGGATTTCCGGCAGCAGATTCAACCACCGGCCTGATGGCGGCCTATGGCGCGATGATGGCGCTTCATGCTATTCAGAACGGCAGCGCCCGGGGCCAGGTGGTGGATCTGGCCATTTTTGAGCCGCTGTTGCGCCTGATCGACTACCACGTGCCGATGCGCACCGGCGCGGGGCTGCCGGTTGACCGAAACGGGCTTCAGGCCCCCAATTCCTACGCCCCGGCGGGGGTGTTCCGTGCCAAGGACGGCAAATGGGTCACCATCACCGCGGGCAGTGCGGCGACCGGGCGGCGGCTTCTTGAGGCGGCGGGTGGAAAGGAATGGGCAGACCAGCCGCAATTCCAGAACCTCGACGGCTTCGCAAAACACACGGACGAGATCAACGAGCGGCTTGCCGCCTTCGTGGCGCAGCATGACGCACAGGAGGCGATCGACATCTTTCGGGCCCACGATGCCGTGGCGGCGATGATCTATGATGTCGATGACATTTTGGCCGATCCGCAGATCGCCGCACGGGGCGATATTGTGGGGGTTGAGGGCGACGACACCAAGGTTGTCGGACCGGTGCCAAAGCTGGACAAGACGCCGGGGCGGCTGCGCTGGCTCGGGCGCCGCGAACTGGGCGCTGATAGCCGTGCAGTGCTGGAAGAGCTCGGATACGACGCCGGGCAGATCGACAAGCTCACCGAAAACGGCACCGTCGCCGAGCCGGACCGGACCGGACCGCTGAGAGCGGGTTGCGAGATTTGAGGAGAATACCATGACCTATCAGATGACATCCGATCAGCAGGGAATCCGCGAGGCGATCCTGCGGCTTTGCGAAGAGTTCGATGATGAGTTCTGGCTGAACAAGGATCGCGAAGGCGGTTTCCCGCACGAGTTGCACCAGAAGCTGGCCCGCAATGGCTGGCTGGGAATCGCCATTCCCGAAGAGTACGGCGGTGCCGGTCTTGGAATCGTTGATGCTGCGATCATGATGCAGGCCATCGCGGAATCCGGTGGCGGCAACAGCGCGGCCTCGGCGGTGCACATGAATATCTTCGGGCTGAATCCGGTCGTCAAGTTCGGCACCGACGATCAGAAGAAAAAGTACCTTCCGCCGCTGGTGGCCGGCGAGCAACGGGCCTGTTTCGGTGTCACCGAACCCACCACGGGCCTGGACACCACCAAGCTGAAAACCCGCGCCGTGCGTCAGGGCGATCGCTATGTCGTGCATGGGCAGAAGGTCTGGATTTCGACCGCCCAGGTCGCCGACAAGATACTGCTTCTGGCGCGCACCACTCCGCTGGAAGAGGTCAGGAAACCGACCGAAGGCCTGAGTCTGTTCTACACCGATCTGGACCGGACGTTCGTCACGGTGCGCGAGATCGAGAAGATGGGCCGCAAATGCGTCGATTCGAACGAACTGTTCATCGACGGGCTGCCGATTCCGGCCGAGGATCTGATCGGCGAGGAAGGTCAGGGTTTCCGCCAGATCCTGCACGGGCTGAATCCCGAAAGGGTGCTGATCGCCGCCGAGGCGGTGGGCATCGGGCGCAACGCGCTTCGCCGTGCGGCGGACTACGCCAACGAGCGTGTCGTCTTTGGCAGACCGATTGGCCAGAATCAGGGGGTACAGCACCCGCTGGCCGCCTGCTGGGCGGAGCTGGAAGCGGCCAATCTCATGGCGATGAATGCCGGCGCGCTTTATGACGCTGGCAAGCCCTGCGGAAACGAGGCCAATGCAGGCAAATACCTGGCCGGCGAAGCGGCGGTGAAGGCGACGCAGACCGCGCAGCTGACATTCGGCGGTTTCGGATATGCCAAGGAATATCATGTCGAGCGGCTTGTGCGGGAAGCCATCCTGTTCCGCATCGCGCCGATAACACCGCAACTGTTGCTGTCGTTCATCTCGGAACACGCGCTCGGCCTGCCGAAATCCTACTGACTCGTTTAGAACATCAAAGGAAGACCCATGCGAATTGACGGAATGGATGCCATTTTCGCCCCTCGTTCTGTTGCCGTGATCGGCGCGTCGAGTGACCCGAAACGCATCGGCGGACGACCGGTGGATTTTCTCATACGTCACGGGTTCCAGGGCACGATTCTGCCCATAAACCCGAAATCGCCCGAGGTGCAGGGGCTGACGGCATATCCGTCGATCTCCGAGGCACCGTCGACACCGGATCTGGCGGTGATCGCGCTGCCTGCACCACTTGCCGTTCAGGCAGTCGAAGAATGCGCCTCCCGCGGTGTCCGTGGCGCGGTGATCTTCAGTTCGGGTTTTTCGGAGGTTGATGACGCAGGTGCCGCGCTTCAGGCGCGTATGGTCGACATCGCGCGCGAAGCAGGTATGCGGCTTGTCGGGCCGAACTGCCTTGGTATCGCCAACGTGCGCCACAATCTTTACGCAACCTTCACGCCGGGGGTTGAAAAGCACCTGCCCAGGCCCGGCGGCGTGTCGATCGTCAGCCAGAGCGGCGCCTTCGGGTCGTATTGCATGACGCTGGTCAGGATGCGTGGGCTTGGGGTCAATCTCTGGGCGACGACGGGCAATTCCTGCGATGTCGATTTTGCCGATGCGGTAGCATATTGCGCGCAGGATGACGAAACCCGGGTGATCATGGGGTATCTCGAAGGCGCGACCGACCGCGACAGGCTGGTCGAGGCCCTTGAACTGGCGCGCGCCCGGGAAAAGCCGGTGGTCATGATGAAGGTCGGGCGCAGTGCGGTCGGTGCCGAGGCCGCGCAGTCGCATACCGCCTCGCTGGCGGGGTATGACGCGGTCTATGACGCGGCTTTCCGGCAATACGGCGTCTACCGGGCGCAATCGGTCGATGAAATGTTCGATGTGACCTATGCCTGCGCAGAATCAAGTTCGATGATGCAGGGCGACCGGCTGGGCATTGTGACGGTGTCTGGCGGCGTCGGGGTGATGATGGCCGACGAGGCCGAGAAACTGAAACTGGACGTGCCTGCGCTTCCCGATCATGCGCAGAAAAAGCTGAAAGAGGTGCTGCCCTTTGCCGGTGTCCGAAACCCGGTTGATGTGACGGCGCAGCTGGTCAACCAGATCGACCTGCTGGAAATCAACATGGATGTGTTGTTTGGCGACGGCAACATCGACGGGGCCATCATCTTCATGTCCACGGTCGGTCTGGTCGCCGACCTGAACGAGGCAATCCGGACCGGGCTGGAGCGCATCCGCGGAAAGTATCCCGGTCGGCCAATGCTGTTTTGTTCTCTGACAGAGCCCGAGGGGCGTGCCGCATATGAAAAGTCGGGGTTCATCGTGTTCGAGGAACCGACCCGCGCGGTCCGCGCGATGGCCGCATTGCGCTATTTCGCCAAGTCCTTCGCGCGGGCCGACGAACATGACCCGATACCCGAACTGCCCGACCTGTCGCCGTTGCCGGACGGCATGGTGAACGAGATCGAGGCCAAGGCCCTGCTTGCCGAGGCCGGCATCGGGATCGTGCGCGAAATCCTGGCCAAAACCCCGGAGGCGGCGGCCGAGGCGGCGGCCGAGATGGGCTTTCCGGTCGTGTTGAAGATCGCTTCGCCCGATATCTTGCATAAATCCGATATCGGTGGCGTGGCGCTGAATCTGCGCTCGGTCGAAGATGTCCGCACTGCCGGGGCGCGAATCCTGAAACTGGCATCCGAGAAAGCGCCCGATGCGCGAATCGACGGGCTGGTCGTGGCCGAACAGGCCGCGCCGGGGCTGGAAGCCATACTGGGCGTGACCCAGGATCCGGCATTCGGCCCGGTGGTCATGTTCGGTCTGGGCGGGGTGCTGGTCGAGGCTCTGGGAGACGTGTCCTTCCGGGTTGCCCCTTTCGGGCCCGCCGAAGCGCGCCGCATGATTGACGAAATCCATGGTCGAAAACTGCTGGACGCATTCCGGGGCGCGCCCGAACGCGACATCGGAGCACTCGCCGACGCCCTTGCCCGCCTGTCAGCCTTTGCCGCACATCACGGGGCAGCGCTTGAGACCATTGATGTCAACCCGTTGATCGTCGGACCCAGTGGCCAGGGTGCTGTGGCCGCCGACGCCGTAATCATCCCCATCAAGCGGGGAGGGCACTGATAAACGAGCCTGACATCCTCCCGATCCCCTGGCGGCATTCGGCGAGACTTGTTCGATTTTCTAACAGTTGACAGACATTACATACACGGCCATTCTGCTTTCTGAATGCTGTTCATATAATGGTATCTGGGAGGAGATCATGGAAGACGCGCATCAGACGCCGGTGAAAACCGGCGGGGATTACATCGTGAAATCAGTGGCCCGTACCTGTGAAACGTTGGTGTATTTCGACGAGGTGCGTCGACCGCTGTCGGTCGTGGAAGTCTCGAAGAAACTGGGGTATCCGCAATCGAGCACCTCGGCGCTCCTGAAGAGCATGGTCAAGCTCGGATTCCTGAGCCACGATGCCCGAAACAAGAACTACTTCCCCACTGAACGCGTCCCTCTTCTGGGCTCCTGGATGAATCCGGATCTGTTCGGCGAAGGTATCATTCAGCGGTTGCTCAAGGCGATCGCGCAGCGAACGCAGCATATGGTTGTCCTTGGAACAAGGAACGGCGACGAAGCCGAGTATGTCCAGGTCATCCGTCCGAAGAAGTCGTCGATCCACCACATTTCACTCGGCACGCGGCGTCCACTGGGGAATTCCGGGGTGGGGCGGGTTCTGATGAGCCGCTTCAGCGATGAAGAAGTGCGCCGTCTGTTACGAAGGATCAACGCCTATCGCGCGCCCGGCGAATCGGCAGTGGACGTGAAGGCCTTTGTCGCTTCGTTGGCCGAGACCCGTGCCAAGGGGTATTATCTTTCCACCGATCAAGTTGTTAAGGGTGCCGGGTTGATCTCCATGCCTTTTCCCAGCCACGAGAATTCTCGCCTTTTTGCCATCGGTGTTGCTGCTCCAACGGATGTCATCCTGCGATCCGAGAACGAGATTGTTAAGATCATGCGTGAAGAAATTGTTCGGAATCTGGGAAAGAAATGTCGTTATTCCAAGGTCTGTTGAGCATCGCTGTTCTTCCGGCGTGATTTCTGGTTCAGTTCAAATCCTGCGGCGGGGGCTTCCCGGCTCTGATTGTCGGAGTCCTGTTCGGTTGTCGGTATGCGGCGGCTACGCCCCATTGATTTCCCACTTGCAGGCAGATGGCCGTGCTGAGTGCGGAGGGATATCGGTAGCTCGTCAGGGACTACGTGACGAGCTCAGTTCGTGACGCTGGCCTGCCGGGCGTAGGCCCAGGGCATGAGCTCTTCGATGTTCTTGTCGAGGTGGCCGTTGGCCAGCCTGGTGAACAGATCGCGCAGGTAGGCGTAGGGTTCGACGCCGTTCATCTTGCAGGAGCCGATCAGGCTGGCAAAGCGGGCCCAGTTTCGGCCGCCCTCGTCATGGCCAGCAAAAAGCGCGTTGCGGCGGTTCATGGCCGGGCTGCGGATTGCGTTCTCGACCAGGTTGGAGTCGATGTCGACGTGGCCATCGCCAAGGAACAGCCGGAAGCCCTCCTGGCGCCGGAGCATATAGGCCATGGCCTCGCCCAGATCGCACTTGCGCGAGACGCGAGACGCCTGCGCGGCGAGCCATGCGAAGAACTCATCCACCAAGGGGCGGGACAAGTCCTGCCGCACCGCGCGGCGGCGGTCGGGGTCAGTGCCGCGGATGGCATCCTCGACCTTGTAGAGGGCGGCGATGCGCAGCAGCGCCTCGTCCACGATGGGCGAGCCTTTCTTGGGCTTGGCCGCGATCAGCTTCCTGCGGCCATGCGCCCAGCAGAAGGCTAGCTGCAAGGGCTTGCCGCCCTTGCGGACAGGCTTGGTCAGATGGCTGTAGCCGCCATAGGCATCAACCTGGATGGTGCCGTCAAAGCCCATCAGGATTTCGTCGGCATATTCGCCCTTGCGACCGGGTCGGTAGTGGAACACCACGCCCGGCGGCGCAGGGCCGTTCCAACCGCGGTCATCGCGCAGCACCGCCCAGAGGTAGCCGGTTTTGGTCTTGCCGCGTCCGGGGTCCAGCACCGGGGCGGTGGTTTCGTCAACATAAAGCCGGGAACTTTCTGACATCAGGCGCTTGGCCATGTGGTCGACCACCAGTGCGATCAGCGCGCCGGTCCGGCCCATCCAGTCGGCCAGAACCGACCGCTCGATCGGCACCCCAAGCCTGGCCATGACCACCGCCTGCCGGTTCAGATGCGCTGATCGGGCTTTGCGCCAGACGGCAACGTTGGGATCATATCCTTCGTTGCAACCTATCAAGGAGTTCAGGAATGGAATTTTTTGTTGGTCTCGATGTGTCCCTCGACGAGACGCACATTTGCGTCGTCGACGAGGGCGGACGTATCATCAAGGAAACATGTGCGGCGAGCGAGCCAGAAGCGATTGCCAAGGCAATACGGCATAAGGGGCGGCGCATCGAGCACGTGGGACTCGAGGCCGGGAACCTCTCGCAATGGCTTTATGAAGGCCTTGTGAAAGAGGGTTTCTCGGTCTCGGTGATGGAAGCACGCCACGTCCGTGCCGCTTTTGCTGCCATGCGCGTGAAGACGGATCGTCACGACGCGCGCGGCATTGCCCAGCTGGTCCGACTGGGCTGGTTCAAGCGCGTCCACGTCAAATCTCTGGATGCCCAGGAGACACGCGCGCTGCTCACTGCACGCGGGTTCCTCGTCGAAAAGGTGACGGCGACGGAGAATTCGTTGCGCGCTGCGCTCAGGAACTTTGGGCTGAAGATGGGCTCGGTAACACGAAAGACCTGGGAGGCACGGGCGCGGGAACTGGCTGACGGTAACTCAGTCCTCGAGGGCATCGTGGAGGCAATGTTGCGAGTGCGGACTCTGCTCCTTAACGAACTTGCCAGCATCGACGGCCAGCTCACGGCACTCGCAAAGTCCGATCCCATAACACGGTTACTGATGACGACTCCTGGGGTGGGCGTGATCGTGGCGCTGACATTCCGAAGTGCTGTCGATAATCCGGACCGCTTCCCGCGCAGCCGGGATGTCGGAGCCTGGGCCGGACTGACACCGCGAAGGTGGCAATCGGGTAAGACGGACATCGCCGGACGGATCACCAAGGCTGGCGATCCACGGGTTCGCGTCATGCTCTTCGAGGCCGCAGCAAGCATTCTCGGGCGGGCGCGGGTCATGTCGCCATTGAAGGCCTGGGGGCTGAGGATCGCGAAGCGGACATCAATGAAGAAAGCCATCGTCGCAGTGAGCCGCAAGCTCGCAACGATCCTGCTGGCAATGTGGAAGTCCGGCACCGCATATTGGGCGGCAGGTCGGCCACCATCTTCAGCCCAGGACTTCGCAGCAGCATGATGACGACATCGGTTAGGCCGCGCGAGCCACCAGCACCACATGCTCGTCATCACTGAGATCCGGCGCCTTTGGGCGACGGTGTGACGTCCCGAGCAGGGACGACGGACGGGATCAGCTCGGATTTGCCCGTGGCCCGATCGAGGCCGAGGTAGAGCTTTGGAGCATCCCGACCTCCACAGTCCGCATCTTGTGGCGGCGTGCCGACCACGGACAGAAGTATGGACCTGCTCGTTGGACTGTCATCGCCATTGACCAAACCCGCCCGATCACAGAAGCGGCATGTGTTCGGAATGCTTGGAGACGGCGATCTGCGCCAGCAGCGCCTCGGTGGGCCAACTGCCGTCCAGCAGATGCGCCGGGGCCTTGGCCTGCACCACGCCCGTGCGCCCTTTGGGGCAGGCATATTTGGGGCGGATCGTGACGATGACCTGATAGCGTGCGGGGATGTAATCCAGCCGTTCACTCCGGTCCTCGCCAATTTTGACCATGTCGCCACAGCCGCAAGGGCAAATGATGCTGTCGGGTTCAATCACGCGTTCGACGCGCGGCAGGCTTTCCGGCAGGGCGCGCGCCTTGCGTGTCTTGCGCGGTGCTTTCTTCTCCGGATCGGTCTGGCTGGCCGCGATCTTTTCCTCAACAGCCTCGATCTGGGCCTGCGTCTCGGCGATGGCGGTCTCGAGATCTTCCAGCACCAGTTCCAGCTGGGCCGGGGCCAGCTTTTCCGATTTCGGCCCGAACTTGGTGCGCCGGTAGTCCTGAACCTGGCCTTCCAGCTTCGCGATCAGCGCCTTCAGCTCGGTGATGAAGGCGTCCTTCTCGGCCACTACGGCCTGCTCGTGCCGACGGGCAGCGCGCTCGACCGAGAGTTCAAACTGCACAGCCGCAAAGGCCTTCACCACCTCGGGCGGAAGGTTCGGAAACTGGCTGAGCTCGAAGGACTGCGACATGCGGCTTTCTACCAGATGTCGGCAGGAAAGCCCAATAAAACAACGCCAAAATTAGCCCGATGAGTCATCCTGCTGCAGTCGGCGCAGGCACCCTTTGCGCCATGACACGACGCCAATCCAGTCCTTCAACGATCACCCATGTTGATACCCCCCATTGTCAGGCTGACAGATTCTCAAATCCAGTTCGCCGATCACGTGATTTCGCAGGTTCTGCACTCCGTCCAACACTGCTGACGTGTCGGGAAACAGATA
>Ga0209024_1000441_pt1 | contig 70790 bp, 65 predicted proteins | sample AutmiccommunBRH5_FD_187380 | JGI IMG/M metagenome (GOLD analysis project Ga0209024, IMG submission 187380) | Deep subsurface microbial communities from Mt. Terri, Switzerland - Autotrophic microbial communities BRH/5 (SPAdes) (version 2) | ecosystem: Environmental > Aquatic > Deep subsurface >... | reverse complement strand
CCTTGTCGGCATTTTTATCGCAACAGGTGTTTCTGACAGGGCGAGGAGGGTTCATGCGTACATATCTTGTGGTGATCGACGAGACCGACGAGGCCAGTCTGGCGCTGCGCTTTGCGTCGCGCCGGGCAATGAAGACGAACAGTGCGCTGCACATATTGGCGCTGGTCGAGAGCGAGGATTTCGTTGCCTGGGGGGGCGTGCAGGCGACGCTCGAGGAAGAAGCGAAGAACCGGGCCGAGGCGCTGGTGTCCGGTGCCGCAGGCAGCCTGTTCGAGGAAACCGGAATCCGTCCCTCGATCACGGTCAAGCAGGGCAAGGGACCCAAGGTGGTGCGGGAGATGATGGACGAGGTTGACGGACTGGCCGCGCTCGTCCTCGGAGCGGCAGCGAACGGCGCACCGGGACCGCTGGTCAGTCATTTTGCCGCTACCGAGGCGGGCTCCCTGCCCTGCCCGGTGATGGTGGTACCAGGCTCGCTGAGCAAGGAAGATATCGACCGGCTAAGCTGATCCGCTGGCGGTCAATGCGCCGCGAGCCGGATAGCCGGACTCGATCGCATGGTCGATGCCCTGCAGCAGCTGGTCGAGCGACGGCCGCGTGAAGGGCATGCTCTGGATGCTGGCGAAATAGAGCGTCTGGTCGGGCTCGACCAGCAGCAGCGCGGGCTCGGAAAAGACCCGGGGCTCACCGCCGCCGGGGCGTCCGGAAGAAATGTAGAGGCCAAGATTCCGGGCCAGGTCTTCGCCGAGCCCATAGCCGATCATCAGATCATCCAACCCCCATTCCTCCGCCGACCTATGGGCCCGCTCCTTGCTGTCCATGCTGATCGCGACCACCGTGATGCCGCGCTTAGCGAAATCGCCGAGATGGCGCTGCAGGTCGCGCAGCTGCATCTTGCAGATCGGGCAATGCAGGCCGCGGTAAAACAGCAGCAGCGTGAAATTGTCGCCGAGACGCTGGCTCAGCTGAAACTTGCCGCCGTCGGTCATCGGGACGGTGAAATCGGGGACGGAACGGGCGGGAATCAGCGTGGGCATGGCGAGCAATCCTTTGTTGGATGAGCCCCCCTATTCAAGCCCAGCGGCGTTCGTGTTACAATCAAATATTATTTTCGCCGGGACTTGCCCATATGGCCGCGGACATTGGCGGGCTTTCCCGCCTTGCCTTTGCGGTGCGGCTTGCCCTTGCCGCCGCGATAGGGGGCCGGACGGGCCGGTGCGTGATTGGCGCCTTCGGCCAGTTCGAAGAGCAGGCTGCCGGTTGCGGCATTGGCCTCGACCAGGCGCAGTTCGATTTTCTGGCCGATATTGTAGGTGGTGCCGCTGTCCATGCCGGTCAGCTGCTGCTTCGACTCGTCATAGTCGAACCGCTCGGACCCCAGGGTGCGAACCGGGACCAGTCCATCGCCACCCAGATCCTCGACGGTAGCGAAAAAGCCGAAATTCTGCACGCCGGTGATCCGGCAGTTCACGATCTCGCCAACCCTGCTGGCGAGATGGGCCGAAATATAGCGGTCGATGGTTTCCCATTCCGCCTTCATCGCCCGGCGCTCCAGCTTGGAGATTTTCTCCGAGATGATTTCGAGGCGCGCCGCCTCTTCCTTGCCCAGTCCCGAATAGGCCGGGATCGACTCGTTTTGCGGCACCGGCTGCTCGAGCTTGCAGGCGCTGACCAGAGCGCGGTGCACGACCAGATCGGCATAGCGACGGATCGGGCTGGTGAAATGGGCATAGCTGCCGAGCGACAGGCCGAAATGACCCATGTTGGTGTGGCCGTAATAGGCCTGGGTCTGGCTGCGCAATATCTGCTCCATGACCAGCGGCAGCAGCAGTTCGTCGTCGACCTGCTCGATCAGGCGATTGAAGACCGCGGGCTTGATCACCTGGCCCATGGCAAAGCTCATGTCGAAGCTCTTGAGATAGTCTTTCAGCGCGATCAGCTTTTCGCGGGACGGGGTTTCGTGGATGCGATAGATCACCGGCGATTTCTTCGCTTCGAGCATCCGCGCGGCCGCGACATTGGCGACAATCATATAATCCTCGACCACGCGGTGCGCGTCGAGGCGCTCGCGGATCGCGATCTCGACGATCTTGCCCTGGTCGTCGAGCACCACCCGCTTTTCAGGCAGGTCTAGATTGAGCGGTTCGCGTTCGTCGCGCGCATTGGCGAGCAGCTTCCAGCAGGCCCACAAGGGTTTCAGTGCCGAATTTTTCAGCGGATGGTCGAGCTTGCCGTCCATCGCTGCCTGTGCGTCTTCATAGGCGATATTGCCCGCCAGCCTGACGATCGCCCGGGTGAAGCGCGAGCCAATCACCTGCCCCTTTGCATTGATCGTCACATGGCAGACCAGCGCCGCCCGCTCGACATCCTGCTTCAAAGAACAGACGTCGGTCGAAAGCGCTTCCGGCAGCATCGGCACGACCCGGTCGGGAAAATAGACACTGTTGCCGCGCTTATAGGCTTCGCGATCGAGCTTGCTGCCCGAACGGACGTAGAAGGAGACATCGGCGATGGCGATCAGTGCCCTGAAGCCGCCCCTGTTATCCGGGCTGTCATCCGGTGCCGCCCAGATCGCATCATCATGGTCCCGGGCATCGGCCGGATCGATGGCGACAATTGGCAGATGCCTAAGGTCTTCGCGCTTCTCTTCCGAGATGGGCAGCTTTGTCGCCTGCTCGGCCTCCTCGACCACGGCGTCTGGGAAGTGCAGCGGTATTTCGAACTTGTGGATCGCGATCAGGCTGAACGACTTGGGGGCGAACGGATCGCCCAATATTTCCTTGACCCTTGCCTTGATCTCGGAGCCGCGCTTGAGCGGCTCGGCCAGCACCAGATTGCCCGGCTGGGCATCGCCCAGTTCCAGGATCGCGGTGCTGCGGCGGATCTTCCGGTCGACCGGCTTTAGCCAATAGCGATCGCGTTCGTCCTTCTCGACGATGCCGAGCAGCATTTCGCTGCTCTGGGCAAGTTTCTTCATCAGGAAAGCGACATGCCCCTGCCCGCGCTCTTCGGTGCGGGCGAGAATGCGATCACCGACCGCCAGCGCGGCGCGGCGGCCCTTTTCCTTGATCCTGAGCTTTGGTGCCGGTGCAGTCTCGGCTTCCCATTTTTCCGGGATGCCGATCGCTTCATTGCCGTCGATTTCGACGATTTTCAGCACCGTGACCTTCGGAATGCCGCCCATTTTATGAAATGCCCGTCCCGGCGTGCTGTCGATCAGGCCTTCGTCTGCCATATCCTTCAGCAAGGCCTTGAGCGCGATCTTGTCCGAGCCCCGCAAACCGAACGCCTTGGCAATTTCGCGCTTGTCGACCGGCTGATCGGATCGCTCGATCAGATCCAGTATCTGCTTGCGCGTCGGAACCTGTTTCGGTTTGTGAGGCTTTTTCGGTCCCGCCATCAATAAGCCTTGCCTATGATGATCCGCTCGACTGCGGGCTTGCCGGTAAAGATGCAATTGCCGTCCACGGCCTCGGCATCCACCGGTATGTTGCGGAAGGTCAGCTTCAGTTTCTTCAGCCGCTCTTCAATGGCTTCTAGCTCATCACCGGTGGCTTTGCACCACTGCACTTCCAGCCACCCCGGATATTTCTTCTTTTCCTTGTAGAATCGTTCGACATCCGACCAATGCTCGATACCGCGGGTGATATTTCCGTAGAGACGCTGCTTGGCTTCGCCATGCAATGTCGCCTGGATTTCTTCCAGCAAAGCGGGGATTTCCGGAAGGAAATCGACCTTGGGAAGAAATTTCGTGTCCAGTTTTCCGCTGTCCTGATACAGCCTGTCCCGTCGGATCATCGCGACCTTGCCCTCCGCCATGTCACGCGGACCGATTTCGAGAATGATCGGCGCGCCTTTCTTGATCCAGGACCAGCGCTTGGCCTGGGTTTTGGCACCGCTGACATCGACCTTTACCCTGACCGCTTCGTCAAATGCCCGGAGCCCGGCAATTTCCTTCGCGAGTGCTTTGCAATAGTCCAGGACCTCTTCATCTTCGGGCTTGTCGCGCAACATCGGCACGATCACCACCTGATAGGGCGCAATCAAGGGCGGCACGCGCATGCCGTCATCGTCGCCGTGGGTCATGATGACGCCGCCGATCATCCGCGTCGAGGTGCCCCAGCTGGTGGTATAGGCGAACTGGAATTCGCCCTCCTTGTCCTGAAAGCGGATATTCTGCGCCTTGCTGAAAGTCTGGCCCAGGAAGTGGCTGGTTCCCGCCTGCAAGGCCTTGCCGTCCTGCATCATGGCTTCGATCGAATAGGTCGCATCGGCACCGGGGAAACGCTCGTTCTCCGGCTTCTCGCCAGCAACCACCGGCATGGCCAGCACATTTTCGGAAAACTCCCGGTACATTTCCAGAATGTTCAGCGTTTCTTCCATCGCTTCGGCTTTCGACGCATGGGCGGTATGGCCTTCCTGCCATAGGAATTCGCTGGTCCGCAAGAACATCCGGGTCCGCATTTCCCAGCGCACGACATTGGCCCACTGGTTGATCATCACCGGCAAGTCGCGCCAGCTTTGCACCCAGCGGGCAAAGGCAGTGCCGATCACGGTTTCCGATGTCGGCCGAACGACCAGCGGTTCCTCCAGTCTGGCATCGGGGTCGACGACCAGCCCGCCGTCTTCGCCTTTCATCAGGCGGTGATGGGTGACGACCGCCATTTCCTTGGCAAAGCCTTCGACATGCTCGGCTTCCTTGGCGAAATAGCTGAGCGGAATGAACAGCGGAAAATAGCAATTTTCATGGCCGGTGGACTTGATCCGCTGGTCCATCAGATATTGCACCCGCTCCCAGATGCCATAGCCCCAGGGCCGCATGATCATGCAGCCACGCACGCCCGATTCCTCGGCAAGGTCGGCTTCGGCAATTACCTGTTGGTACCATCCCGCAAAATCATCTTCGCGGGTGATCGATAGAGCATTTTTCTTCACTTGGTTTTCCTGCGGATTAATTGTTCCGGTAATCAGCTATCCAGCTTGTCAATCTTCGACTGGATATCGGCCAGTTGCCTTTTCAGGGCGAGGATCTCGGCGTCTTTCTCCGACATTTTCTCCTGCGCTTCCTCTTCAGCTTCGGCATCACCATTCTGACCGAGACTCAAGGCTTTTTCAAACACCCCCGCCAGCGGGCTTGCTTTCAGCGCATTTTCAAGCGCTTCCTGGAACTGCTTCTGGTTCTTGACCGCCATCTGGCCCAGGGGATTTTTGTTGAGGGCCCCTTCGACCGCTTCCTGAAACTGTTTCTGGTTCTTGCGGAAATTGTCCATCGACGCTTCGAGATAGGACGGCATCAGCGACTGCATGCTGTTGCCATACATCGAGATCAGCTGGCGCAGGAATTTGACCGGCAGCATCTGCTTGCCGCTGCTTTCCTCGTCAACGATGATCTGGGTCAGCACATTGTGGGTAATATCTTCCCCGGTCTTGGCATCGACGACGACAAAGTCCTGATCATTGCGCGTCATCTCCGCGAGAAAGTCGAGCGTGATGTAACTGGATGTCTGGGTATTGTAGAGGCGGCGATTGGCGTATTTCTTTATGATGATCGGATCGCCTGGATCCTTGTGCTTGGACTTGGCCATATCAACTCCCGAAGGGTCGGAAACCTGTGGTCAGTCCAGAGTTTCCAACCGTCAATTAATTTTATATTGCATGAGCACTAAACCTATTTGTGCATCGCCGCAACTTCTGTTGTTCTGCAGGATTTTTGCGCAGCAATTTTTCATTGTGCAGGCGCGTTGCCAGAGCATGTCATGCGGCCGCTAGGTCCAGTTCCGGGGCAAGCGGTGACCGAGACCGGTGATCAGTTCATATTGCGACAGTCCGGATTGTTCTGACGCGGTTCGCAGGTCATAGTCGCAGTCGACCCAGTCGCCTTCCTTCAGTCCGGAAGCATCGCTCAGATCAATCGCGATCAGGTCCATGGAGACGCGGCCCAGCACCGGCAGTCTTGCCCCATTGTGCAGGAAAACACCCCGGTTGGAAAAGCCGCGCAAATAGCCATCGGCATAACCCATGCCGAGTATGCCCACAGGATGGACCCGATCGGCAATATACTGGGCGTTATAGCCCAGCCTGTCGCCCGTTTTGAGCATGCGCACCTGGAGGATTTCCGCCTGCAGCATCGCCACCCGTTGAATCCGCCCGGCCAGCTCCTGACGCTGGACCCCGCCGTACAGCGACAGGCCGGGACGCGTGACATCGAAATGATAGTCGCTGCCTAGGGCGATGCCGGCGCTATTGGCGAGGCTCGTCCGGCTGGGGGGCACGATTGCCAGGGCGGCCTTGAAGCAGGCAAGCTGATCGCCATTTTGCGGTACATCCTCATCCGCAGACGCAAGATGGCTCATCGCCAGGTCGATTTTCAGGCTGGCAAGGAGATCCCTGTCGAGATCATCCACATTGATCCCGAGCCGGTTCATGCCGCTATTGATCATGAGATCGCAGCTTCGGCCCGACGCCCGCCAGCGCGCTATCTGCTCAAGGCTGCTCAGCACCGGCTTTGCGGGCGACCGCAGGGCGAAGGGCATGTCGGCATCGCGAACGCCATTGAGCACCGAAACCGCAGCCTTGCCGGCGGTCAGGCCTTCTATATCCAGCGCCTCCTGCCAGTTGGCCACGAAAAAATCTTCGCAGCCAGCGGCAAGCAAAAGGCGGACGACATCGCGCGCGCCGAGCCCATAGCCATTGGCCTTGACCGCTGCACCGGCCTTTGCCTCCCCGGACAGCTCGTTCAATGCATGCCAGTTTGCCACCAGGGCTTTGCTGTCGAGCTTCACTCGCGCAGTTGCCGGAATCGGGATGTTCGCGTCACTCATGGGCTGAGCGATAGGGGCTTTATCGGTCTTCGTCGAGCGCCGCTTCCGGATCATCGGGGATGCCCCACCAACCCACGACCAGCGCAATGAAGACAAATATCCACGTGTACCAGAGGCCGGCATAGACATCGCCGGACCGGGCAACGATATAGCCGGCGATCAGCGGCAGGAAACCACCAAAATAGCCGGCACCGATATGATAGGGTATCGACATCGAGCTGTAGCGGATCTTGGCCGGGAACATTTCCGCCAGAAGCGCAGCGACCGAGCCATAGTTCATGGCACTCAACGCACCGAGGACGAGCAGGACAGCAACGATTCCGGCCAGCGCCAGGGGCGACGGCCGACGATCGGAAAAATCATAGCCATGTTCGGTGAGACGGGATTCAATGGCCAGCTTGCGATCGGCGCTGTTCATCGCCAGGGTTTCGGCCACCGGGAAATCCCCTCCTCCGACGGTGACGCCGAGATTGTCTGCATCTGTCACAGAATAGGGAACTCCACTGGCGGTCAGCGCCTCCAGTATCTTGCCGCAATCGCTGGGCTTGCTCCCGACCAGATCGCTGAACGGATCGGTGGTGCATTGCTGACCCGAGACCAGCACCGGAGATGTTTCCGCGCTTTCCCATAGACCCGGATTGGCCAGATGGCCCATCACCCAGAAACTGGGGAACAGGAGGAGCAGGATCAATATATTGCCGATGATGATGGGTTTCTTCCGCCCGACGCGGTCCGACCATCTGCCGACAAACACGTAAAAGGACATGGCGATAAGACCGGCGACAAAAACCATGATCTCGACGGTCAGGTCATCGACCCGCATCGGACCGCGCAGAAAGGACAAGCCGGAGAAAAAGGCGGTATACCAGATGGTCGTGAGACCGGCAGTGATGCCGAAAAGCGCGACGAAGATCCGTTTCTTGTTGCCGGGATAGGTGAAGCTTTCGGTGAACGGGTTGCCGGCCATTTCACCGGCTTCCTTCATCGCCTGGAAGACCGGGCTTTCGGACAGCTTCAGCCGCATCCACAGCGAAATGCCGAGCAGGATGATCGACAGCAGGAACGGCACCCGCCAGCCCCAGGCGGCAAAATCCTCCGGCGGGATCAGGAAGCGGCAGGCGAGCACCACGGCGATGCTGAGCACGAAACCGCCGGCGACGCTGGCCTGGATGAAGCTGGTGTAGAAGCCGCGCTTTTCCTTCGGCGCATGTTCCGCGACATAGATGGCCGCGCCGCCATATTCGCCCCCCAGCGCCAGGCCCTGGAGGATCCTGAGCAGGATCACGATTAACGGAGCCGCAATGCCGATGCTGGCGGCGCTGGGGATCAGTCCGACACCGGCAGTGGCGATGCCCATCAGGGTCACGGTCACCAGAAATGTATATTTGCGGCCCAGCCTGTCGCCGAGATATCCGAACAGGATCGCGCCGAGCGGGCGGAAGCCGAAACCGATGGCAAATCCGGCCCAGACCAGCAACAATTGCAGCGTCTCGTTATCCGAAGGGAAGAAGGCCGCGCCAATCAGGGTGGCCAGCGTGCCGTAAATGAAGAAATCATACCATTCGAATATGGTTCCGGCGGACGATGCCGCGATGACCAGACGGATTTCCTTTTGCGTCGGTTCGCGCTGCCCCGCCATCGCAACTTCACTGGCCATCAATTGCCCTCCCCAAGGCGACTTTATTCCAGTTCGAGTATCACGGCATCGACGGCAAGGCTATCGCCTTGTGCGGCCTCCAGCGATTTCACCACGCCATTTTTTTCGGCGCGCAGGATATTCTCCATTTTCATTGCTTCGACCACCGCCAGAGGCTGGCCCTCGACCACCGCTTCCCCGATCTCGACATGCAAGGCGACCAGCAGGCCGGGCATCGGGCAGAGCAGATATTTGGACAGATCGGGCGGTATTTTCTCGATCATGTGGACCGCATGCTGCGCGACATGGGCAGGCAGGATGCGGGCCCTGTGGGTGGCGCCGTGGCTGTTGAGGGCAAAGCCGTTGGCGGTCTTCGTGATCTTGACCGAAAGCGGCTTGCCCGCGACCTCGGCGAGGATCAGACTGTCCCCCGGCGTATATTCCGTCGACAGATCGACTTCCTGGCCGTCGACGGTGATTTCCTCTTCGGAGATCGACACTTCCATGATGCAATCGCCGATCTTGACCTGCCATTCCGATGGTGGGTCAAGCCGCCTGCCGAGCTGGCTGTCGACGCGGCGGGCGCGGTCGGCATGGGCGGTTGCGGCAAATGCTCCGATGGCGGCAAGGTTGCGCAGCAGTTCTTCGGACGCGGGCGCACCCTGGAAGCCGTCGGGATATTCCTCGGCGATGAAATTGGTGGTGATATTGCCTTCCCGGAACCGTTCATGCTGCATCAGCGCCGAGAGGAAATCGATATTGTGGCCGGGGCCCTGGATTTCGAACCGGTTGAGCGCGTCGATCTGGCGGTCGATCGCCTCGATCCGGGTTTCGCCATAGGTGATCAGCTTGGCGATCATCGGATCGTAGAAGATCGAGACCTCGCCGCCTTCGGCGACGCCATCGTCGACGCGGATGCCCTCTTCCGCTTCCGGCGGGCGATATTTGACCAGGCGCCCGGTCGACGGCAGGAAGCCGCGATAGGGATCCTCGGCATAGACGCGGTTTTCGACCGCCCAGCCGGTCAGCGCGACCTCGTCCTGGGTCAGCGGCAGCTTCTCGCCATAGGCGACGCGGATCATCTGTTCGACCAGATCCAGCCCGGTAATATATTCAGTGACCGGATGTTCGACCTGAAGACGCGTGTTCATTTCGAGAAAATAGAAGCTCTTGTCGGCGCCGACGATCAGTTCGACCGTGCCGGCGCTGTAATAACCGACGGCCTGCGACAGCGCGACCGCCTGCTCGCCCATCTTCTTGCGCATTTCCGGATCGACGAACGGCGACGGCGCTTCCTCGACGACCTTCTGGTGGCGGCGCTGGATCGAACATTCGCGTTCGCCGAGATAGATGACATTGCCATGCTTGTCGCCGAGCACCTGGATCTCGATATGTCGCGGCTGCTCGATGAATTTCTCGATGAAGACGCGGTCGTCGCCGAAGCTGGCGAGGCCCTCGCGCTTGGTTGCCTCGAAGCCCTCGCGCACATCCTTTTCGTTCCAGGCCAGACGCATGCCCTTGCCGCCGCCGCCGGCGCTGGCCTTCATCATCACCGGATAGCCGATTTCCCCGGCAATGCGCACGGCATGTTCGGTATCGTCAATTTCGCCGATATGGCCGGGAACGACGCTGACGCCAGCCTTCTCGGCCAGTTTCTTGGATTCGATCTTGTCGCCCATGGCGGCAATGGCGTTGATTGGCGGGCCGATGAAGGCAATGCCATTGTCGTCCAGTTCCTGGGCAAAGCTGGTGCGTTCGGACAGGAAGCCATAGCCGGGGTGCACGGCCTCGGCGCCGGTGTCCTTGCAGGCCTGGATGATCTTCTCGGCAACCAGATAGGATTCGCCGGCAGGCGATGGCCCGATATGCACGGCCTCGTCCGCCATTTTCACATGGGGGCTGCGCGCGTCGGCGTCGGAATAGACGGCGACCGTCTTGATCCCCATTTTCTGGGCGGTACGGATGACCCGGCAGGCGATTTCGCCCCGGTTTGCGATCAGGATTTTCTTGAACATAGGTTATTCAGCTGCCTCTAGTTGATTTTCTCTCGGTTCCGCCGCCATCGGCACCAGTCCCAGTTTTGCGAACAGCGCCTGGTCCGCATCATCGCCGGCATTGCCGGTGGTCAGCAGCTTGTCGCCGGTGAATATGCTGTTGGCGCCAGCAAGGAAGCACAGGGCCTGCGTGCTTTCGCTCATGCTTTCGCGGCCGGCGGAGAGGCGTACCATCGAGGCCGGCATGGTGATCCGGGCCACCGCGATCGTGCGGACAAATTCGATATCGTCGATCTTCGCCAGCGGTGTGTCGGCGAGCATGTCGCCGAGCACCGTTCCCCTGACCGGGACCAGTGCGTTGACCGGCACGCTTTCCGGATGCCGTGGCAGGGTCGCCAGCGCGTGGACGAAGCCGACGCGGTCCTCGCGGGTCTCACCCATGCCGACGATGCCGCCGGAACAGACATTGATGCCGCTGCCCCGGACATTTTCCAGCGTTTCGAGCCGGTCTTCGAAGGTGCGCGTGGTGATCACCTTTTCATAATATTCCGGCGAGCTATCGATATTGTGGTTATAATAGTCGAGCCCCGCCTCGGCGAGCATCTCGGACTGTTCCCTGGTCAGCATGCCGAGGGTCATGCAGGTTTCCATGCCCATCTGCCGGACGCCCTGCACCATCTCGATGATCGCCGGCATGTCGCGGTCCTTGGGATTGCGCCAGGCCGCGCCCATGCAGAAGCGCGAGGAGCCTGCATCCTTGGCCTGCGCCGCCGATTGCAGCACGGTGCGGACATCGAGCAGTTTTTCCGCCTTCAGACCGCTTTCGGCATGGGCCGACTGGTTGCAATAGCCGCAATCCTCCGGACAGCCGCCGGTCTTGATCGAGAGCAGCGTGGACAATTGCACCTGTCCTGCCTTGTGATTGGCGCGGTGGATGGTGGCCGCCTGGAAGACGAGATCGTCGAACGGCAGGTCGAACAGCGCGGCGATTTCCTCGCGGGTCCAGTCGTTGCGGACTTCGTTCCCTGCCGCGGGGCAGGGTCCAGAATGGTCCTGAGCAATCGTCTGGGCCCCTCCCTGCGGCGGGGAACTTGAATTTCCGTCTAGACTCATTCCGCAGCTTCCTCTTCGGGGGGCATGTTATGCCCCAGCAGTCTCAATATGTCGGCCGCACATTCCACAATATTGCTGCCCGGTCCATAGATTCCGACCACCCCGCTGTTGCGCAGAAATTCATAATCCTTGGCCGGGATCACACCGCCGGCGAAAATCTTGATATCGCTGCGCCCGGCCTCTTTCAGCAGGTTGATCAGCTCGGGGATCAGAGTCTTGTGTCCGGCGGCCAGGCTGGAGGCGCCGACCGCGTCCACCCCTTCCGACAGGGCCAGTTCGGCGGTTTCCCTGGGCGTCTGGAACAGCGGGCCGGAAATCACGTCAAAGCCCATGTCAGTAAAGGCGCTGGACACGACATTGGCGCCGCGGTCATGGCCGTCCTGGCCCATTTTGGCGACCAGGATCTTCGGCTTGCGACCGAGCCGCTGGGACACCGCATCGACACCCTCGATGACCATTGCGTAGCGGGCATCGCCCTCATAGGCCTTGCCGTAGATCCCCTTGACCGGCGTCGGCCGGGTTTCATAACGACCGAAGACCGCTTCCATCGCATCGGAAATTTCGCCGAGCGAAGCGCGCTGGCGAGCGGCATCAACCGCGAGCGCCAGCACATTGCCATTTGATCGTGCTCCCTCGGTCAGCGCTTTGAGCGCGGCCTGGCATGCCGCCTCGTCGCGTTCGGCGCGCATCTTCTCGAGCCGGGCGATCTGCCCCTGCCGGACCTTGGCATTGTCGATATCCAGCGTTTCCATCGGATCTTCCGCTTCGCGGCGATATTTATTGACACCAACGATCACCGCATCACCCTTGTCGACCGCTGCCTGCCGTCCGGCGGCGGCTTCCTCGATCATCGCCTTGGGCCAGCCATCGGCGACCGCCTTGGCCATGCCGCCCTCGGCATCGACCTTTTCGATAATCTCCCAGGCCTTCTCGACCAGCTCGTCGGTCAGCGCCTCGACATAATAGCTGCCGCCGAGCGGATCGACGACTTTCGTTATCCCGGCCTCTTCCTGCAGCACGATCTGGGTGTTGCGGGCGATGCGGGCGGAAAAATCGGTCGGCAGAGCAATCGCCTCGTCGAGCGCATTGGTGTGCAGCGACTGGGTGCCGCCGAGGGTCGCGGCCATCGCCTCGATCGTGGTCCGGATCACGTTGTTATAGGGATCCTGTTCGGTCAGCGACACGCCCGATGTCTGGCAATGGGTCCGCAGCATTTTCGAGCGCTCGGATTGCGCGCCCAGTTCGTCCATCACCCGGTACCAGAGCGTCCGCGCGGCGCGCAGCTTGGCGACTTCCATGAAGAAATTCATGCCGATGCCGAAGAAGAAGCTCAGGCGCCCGGCGAAGGCATCGATATCCAGCCCGGTCGCCATTGCCTGCTTGGCATATTCACGGCCATCGGCAATGGTGAATGCCAGTTCCTGCACCGCCGTCGCGCCGGCTTCGTGCATATGATAGCCGCTGATCGAAATGCTGTTGAACTTCGGCATATACTCAGACGTGTAGGCAATGATGTCGGAGATGATCCGCATGCTTGGCGCCGGCGGATAGATATAGGTGTTGCGGACCATGAACTCTTTCAGAATATCGTTCTGGATGGTGCCGGACAGCTTGTCCTGCGCCACGCCCTGCTCTTCCGCCGCAATGATATAGAAGGCAAGGCAGGGAATCACCGCGCCGTTCATCGTCATCGATACCGACATTTCATCAAGCGGTATCTGGTCGAACAGGATTTTCATGTCCTCGATGCTGTCGATGGCGACGCCGGCCTTGCCGACATCCCCGACGACGCGCGGATGGTCGCTGTCATAGCCGCGGTGGGTGGCCAGATCGAAGGCCACCGACAGGCCCTTCTGCCCGGCCGCCAGATTGCGGCGATAGAAGGCATTGGATTCCTCGGCGGTCGAGAAGCCTGCGTATTGACGGATCGTCCAGGGCCTTCCGGCATACATGCTGGCCTTGACGCCGCGGGTGAACGGACCGAAGCCGGGCAGTCCCGGATCGATCCCCTTATCGGTGACATCGGCCGCCGTGTAGAGCGGTTTGACATCAATCCCTTCCGGGGTGTGCCAGGTCAGGTCGCGGCCCCTGACTTCCTTGTCCGCCAGTTCCTGCCAGTCCTTGATTGTCGGTTTGTCGGTCATATCTGCCCTGCTTGTGAATATTTATCAGCCGTGAGTGGTGAGCCTGTCGAACCACGCCTCTCCGACGAGAAGCGCCCTTCGACAGGCTCAGGGCCAACGGTGTTCATTCGCCCTTGAACTCGGCCTTGCGCTTCTGCAGGAAGGACATCGCCCCTTCCCTCGCGTCGTTGCTGTCGCCGGCAATCCTCTGACCTTCGGCCTCGCGCAGCAATGCCGTAGCATAGTCGCATTCCAGCGCTTCGGCCAGATTTTTGCGCATGACACCCAAAGCGACCGTGGGTCCGCCGGCGAGCCGCTTGGCCAGGGCCATGGCTTCCTCCATCAGGGCATCCGGTTCGACCACCTTGTGGATCGCACCCCATTCCAGGGCTTTGGCCGCAGGCAGTTTTTCACCGAGCATCATCATCTCGGTGGCGCGCGCCTTGCCTACCAGGCGGGTCAGCATCCAGCTGGCTCCGCCATCGGGCACCAGACCGATATTGACGAAAGCCTGGAGAAAATAGGCTTTTTCGCTGGCAATCACGAAATCGGGGGCCAGGCCGATGGAACAGCCCACGCCCGCAGCGGGACCGTTGACCGCGCTGATCGTCGGAATGGACAGCTTGTGCAATTTAAGCAGCATCGGGTTATAATGGCGGGTTAGTGCCTTGTAGCTGCCCTGTCCGCCCGAAATTTCGCTGTCGCGCCCGCCCTGCAGATCGGCGCCGGAGCAGAAACCCTTGCCTTCGCCCGTGATCACCAGTGCGCGGGCATCACCGAGGTGGTCCATCGCGTTGTTGATGTCATCGGCCATGTCCAGCGAACAGGCGTTGAGGCGTTCGGGCTTGTTGAGCGTGATCACGGCGACCTGATCGGTGATGTCGAGCTTGATATTGTCGAAGTTCATGTTCCTATATTCTCCATTTGTCCGTTAGTCCTGAGCCTGTCGAAGGAAGCCTATCGACGGGAGCCGGGGTTCGACAGGCTCACCCCTGACGGTATGTGATCAATGCCCTTTGGGCGTTTCCATGATTTCGGTTAGCATCCCGCCCATATCCCTGGGATGCACAAAAAAGATAAGCGTGCCGTGCGCACCGATGCGCGGGTCGCCGAGGACGCGCTTGCCCATCGCCTCGAACTCGGCCTTGGCGGCGTGTATGTCCGGCACTTCGAAACAGACATGATGCTGACCGCCGAGCGGGTTCTTCTCCATCCATTTGCCGACCGCACTGTCAGCTTCCGTGGGTTGCAGCAGCTCGATCTGGGTGCCGGCGGTGCCGCCTTCGCCCGGCGTATTGACGAAGCAGACCCGCACCTTTTGCGAATCTAGTACGAACGGCTCGGTGATGTCGGTGGCACCCATCACATCGCGGTAAAAGGTGATCGCGGCATCGAGATCGGGTGTCGCCACGCCGATATGGTTCATTCTACCAAGTTTCATTCCATTTCTCCCTTACCGTCATTGCGAGCGCAGCGAAGCGCAATGACGAAATGATCATTCATATCCATTGTTTCAGTGCCCCTCTCCATGGGGAACAAATCTGTGAACCAGTGGCGCGATTCCGGCGCCGACGATGGTCCCGAGAACGCCGGACAGGATGGCAAAGGCAATCCCGCCGACAAGCAGCTTGGCCGAGGCCGGAAACAGGCCGACCAGCGGATGCGACAGGATGTCGATGAAATGTTCGGGACCGTGCCAGCCTATTGCAGCGATATTATGGACCAGCAGCCCGCCGCCGACCCATGCCATGGCCAATGTGCCGATGATCGAAATGGACGTCAGAAGCTTGGGCATGAATTTCACCAGGCCGCGACCGAAGGATGCGACGGCGCCGTCATTCTCGGTCGCGAGATGCAGCCCGATATCGTCCATTTTGACAATCAGGGCGACCGCACCATAGACGACCACGGTTATGATGATACCGATCAGCGCCAGGATGATCCCCTGCTGCCACCAGATCTCGTCGGTGACTTCGGACAGGGCGATGGCCATGATCTCCGCCGACAGGATCAGGTCGGTACGGATCGCGCCGGAAACCATGTCCTCTTCCCGGCCATGGCCCTCGACGATCGCCGGCTGTTCGTGCTTCGTCGTCTCGTCGACCCGGAGCCATTCGAGTATCTTCTCCGCCGCCTCGTAACAGAGGAACAGCCCGCCTAGGATCAGGATGAAGGGGATCAGGAAGGGTGCGAACTGTCCCAGCAGCACGGCCGCCGGTAGCAGGAAAACCAGCTTGTTCTTGAACGACCCCTGGGCGATTTTCCAGATCATCGGCAGTTCGCGCGAAGGATCGAAGCCGGTCACATATTGCGGCGTGACCGCGGCATCGTCGATTACCACGCCGGCCGACTTGGTCCCCGCGCGGGCAGCGGCGGCACCGATATCGTCGACCGATGCGGCCGCGACTTTCGCAATGGCGGCGACGTCGTCGAGGAGAGCTACTAATCCGGTTGGCATTATTGTTCCTCGTCATTGCGAGGAGCCGAAGGCGACGTGGCAATCCAGGGCGTCTTGCCACGATCGTCAGTGCTTGCCGCTCTGGATTGCTTCGTCGCTGCGCTCCTCGCAATGACGATACCGGTGCGAACGTGCTCGAAAAGGACTGGTGAACTTGTCGCCATCAGTTGGCCGTCATTGCGAGCGCAGCGAAGCAATCCAGTGCCTCGCGCGCTCCCCTCAACTGCTTCATCGCTCCGCTCCACACAGCCATGTCATTTGGTGATTTCATCAAATAAGTCTTTCCATTGCGGATTATTCGCTTCGATCAACGCGATTTTCTTCTGTCGCGACCCGCCCTTGATCTGTTTCTCGCGTGAAATTGCCGCTTCCATTTTGTGGTGCATTTCAAACCAGACCAGCATCTTGCATCCATAGCGTTTCGTAAACCCGTCGGCGACTCCCTCGCGATGCTGCCATGCACGCTGGATGAGGTTGGAGGTTACACCGGTGTAGAGGGTGCCGTTGCGCTGGTTTGCCATGATATGACGGCAGACTGTTTCACTCTTCATCGCCATATACCGTCATTGCGAGAAGCGAAGCGACGAAGCAATCCAGGGCGTCGCTTGCGGCCCTGGATTGCTTCGCTGCGCTCGCAATGACGGGTAACGGTTTTCACCTTCAAACCCTCACAACGGAATATTGTCATGCTTCTTCCACGGATTTTCCAGCTGCTTGTTGCGCAGCTTTCTTAGTCCCAACGCGACCCGGCGACGGGTGGAATGCGGCATGATGACTTCGTCGATAAAGCCCTTTTGCGCCGCGATGAACGGATTGGCGAACCGGGCTTCATATTGGGCAGTGCGTTCGGCAATTTCTTCCGGGGTCTTGCCGCGGAAGATGATTTCGACCGCGCCCTTCGCGCCCATCACGGCGATTTCGGCGGTCGGCCAGGCATAGTTGAGATCGCCGCGCAGATGCTTGGACGCCATCACGTCATAGGCACCGCCATAGGCCTTGCGGGTGATGATGGTGATTTTCGGCACCGTCGCCTCGGCATAGGCGAAGAGCAGTTTCGCGCCGTGCTTGATGATGCCATTATGCTCCTGGCTGGTGCCGGGCAGGAAGCCGGGTACATCGACCAGAGTGACAATGGGAATATTGAACGCGTCGCAATAACGGACGAATCGCGCCGCCTTCTTGGAGGCGTTGATGTCGAGGCAGCCGGCGAGCACCATCGGCTGGTTTGCTACCACACCGACGGTGGCGCCTTCCATCCGGCCAAAACCACAGATGATATTGCCGGCATGGGCGGGCTGGACCTCGAAGAAATCGCCTTCGTCTAGCATCTTGCGGATGACTTCGTGCATATCATAAGGCTGGTTGGCATTGTCCGGGATCAGGGTGTCGAGGCTATCCTCGAGCCGGTCCCACGGATCGGCGGTCGGCCGTTCCGGCACTTCTTCGCGGTTGCTGAGCGGCATGAAGTCGATGAAATCGCGCGCCGCAAGCAGAGCCTCGATATCATTTTCATAGGCAAGATCGGCGACGCTGGTCTTGGTCGTGTGGGTGACGGCGCCTCCCAGTTCTTCCTGCGTCACGAGTTCGTTGGTTACGGTCTTGACCACATCGGGGCCGGTGACGAACATATAGCTGCTGTCCTTCACCATGAAGATGAAGTCGGTCATCGCCGGCGAATAGACCGCACCACCGGCGCAGGGGCCCATGATCAGGCTGAGCTGCGGGATGACGCCGCTGGCGAGGACATTGCGCTGGAACACGTCGGCATAACCGCCCAGCGAGGCGACGCCTTCCTGAATTCGCGCGCCGCCGCTGTCGTTGATGCCGATCACCGGCGCCCCGACCTTCATCGCATTGTCGAGCACCTTGCAGATCTTCTCGGCATGGCGTTCGGACAGCGAACCGCCGAAGACGGTGAAATCCTGCGAGAAGACGAAGACCAGGCGGCCGTTGATCGTGCCGGAGCCGGTGACAACCCCGTCGCCGGGGATATGCTGCTCGTCCATGCCAAAATCGACGCAATTATGTTCGACATACATGTCGATTTCCTCGAACGAATCCTCGTCGAGCAGGATATCGAGCCGCTCGCGCGCGGTCAGCTTGCCCTTGGCATGCTGGCTGTCGATCCGTTTCTGTCCGCCGCCGAGCATGGCTTCGGCGCGCTTGGCTTCCAGTTGTGCGATAATGTCTGACATTGGTCCCCCGGGGCTGAATCACGTTTCGCGATATGCCCTAGTCAATGAAGGCACTGAAAGGCAATCGTCAATAGAGATTAATTGAACGATTAAATTTCATTTGCAACCAATGGGTGCCGTAGCGTCACTTGAGCAGGACAAGTTCCTCGGCCATGCTGGGGTGCAGGGCGACCGTATCGTCAAACGCCTGCTTGGTCAGCCCGGCCTTCACCGCGACCGCCGCCGCCTGCAATATTTCAGGGGCGTCGGGACCGATCATGTGCAGCCCGAGGATCTTCTCGGTCGGATGCTCGACGATCATCTTGTACAGGCTGCGCTCGGCGCGGTCGGCGAAGACGTTGCGCATGGCACGGAAATCGGACGAATAGACCTTGATATTGCCATATTTTTCCCGCGCCTGACCTTCGGTGAGGCCGACCGAGGCAATGGGCGGCTGGGAAAAGACCGCCGAGGGGATGCAGTCATAGTCGACGGTCCGTGGATTGTCGTTGAAGACGGTTTCGGCAAAGGCCTGACCCTCGCGGATCGCCACAGGAGTGAGTTGCACCCGGTCGGTGACATCGCCGACCGCATAGATGCTGTCGACATTGGTCCGGCTATATTCGTCGACCTTGATCGCTCCCCCGCCATCCGTCTCGACCCCGGCCTTTTCCAGTCCCAGGCCATCGATCTTGGGACGTCTGCCGGTGGCGGCCAGCACAACATCGGCGCGCACGGGCGCTTCCTTGCCATCCATATAGACATCAAGCGCACCATCCTCGCGCTTCTCGATCTTGTCGAACGCGCAGTTGAACTTGTAGTTGATGCCCTTGGCAAGCGAAATCTGGATCAGCCGGTCGCGCACGCTTTCGTCATAGCCGCGCAAGATGATGTCAGACCGGTTCACGACGGTGACATCGCAGCCCAGCCCGTTGAATATCCCGGCAAATTCATTGGCGATATAGCCACCGCCGGAAATGATCATCGATTCCGGCAGCTTTTCCAGATGAAACATGTCGTTGGAAGTCGACATATGTTCGCTGCCCGGGAATTCCGCGACGGCGGGCCACGCGCCGACGGCAATCAGGATATATTTCGCGGTCACGCTCCTGCCGCCCGCCAGCCTGATCTCATGCGCACCGGTCAGTTCGGCGCGTTCGAGAATGATTTCGACTCCGTGATTTTTCAGCGTCTCGGTATAGGCATTGTTCAGCCGGTCAACGTCCTTGAGAACGTGATCACGCAGTCTCGCCCAGTCAAACTTGGCGTTGTCCCAGGTCCAGCCGAAATTCTTGCCATCCTCGAGATCTTCGGAAAAATGGGAACCGTAGACGAGCAGCTTCTTGGGCACGCAGCCGCGGATGACACAGGTGCCGCCCACACGATATTCCTCGGCGACAGCGACCTTTGCCCCGTAGGACGCCGAAACCCGCGCGGCCCGCGTCCCTCCGGAGCCTGCTCCGATAACGAACAGGTCATAATCATATTCAGCCATCTGTAATTCCTTGTTGTCAGGTCCCAAAGGCCCGCTTTTTCAGTTCTTCGGTCGATGCGTCCAGTCGGTTACCGTCATCAGCCGACAGGTTGTTGGCCATTTGCTTGCCCAGTTCGACGCCAAACTGGTCGAAGGGATTGATGTTCAACAATGTCGCGTTCACGAATGTCCGATGCTCGTAAAAGGCCAGCAGCGCTCCCAGGGAACATGCTTCCAATTCGTCCAGTAATATGGTGACCGATGGTCTGTCACCCGGATAGTTTCGATGACTGTCATCGGATTTTTTACCGGCCATCAGCGCTGCACCCTGCGCAAAGCAATTCAGCAACAGGCCATTATGATGAGCGGGGTCCAGCGAATCGCCCGGTTGGATGACGGCAAGAAACTCGACCGGGACCAGATGCGTGCCCTGATGCAGCAACTGGAATACCGCATGCTGCGCATCCGTACCGACCCCGCCCCAGACAATCGGGCTCGAATTGAGCGCGAGCGGCTCGCCGTCGAGCGTCACCGACTTGCCGTTGCTCTCCATCTCGAGTTGCTGGAGATAGTCGGGCAGCAAGGCCAGCCGCTCGTCATAGGCAAATACGGCTCTGGTTTCGCATTTGCGCACCTGGGCATAATATTGGTCGGCAAAGGCTGCCAGCACCGGAATATTCTGACCCCACGGCGCCTCTTGAAAATGCTGATCCATTGCCGCAGCGCCGGCCAGCAAATCCGCAAAAACATCATAGCCGAGAGCAAGCGCCACGCTAAAACCGATCGAAGACCACAGGGAATATCGTCCTCCCACCGTCTCGGAGAATGGCAATATGCGGGTTTCATCTATGCCCCATTGCACCGCCTGTTCGGGATTGGCGGTGAGCGCCACGACTTGCCCCAGCGGATCATCGACGCCCTGCTCCCGCATCCAGTCGAGCACGGAATGAGCGTTCAGCAAGGTTTCCGCTGTGGTGAAAGTCTTGGAGGCGATGACGAGCAACGTCTTGTCAGCGGCAAAGCGCTCCAGCACCGGCTCCAGCGCGGCGCCGTCTATATTCGACACCACCTCGAGTTCATATTTTTCATCTCCCAGCCTGAGCGCGCGATGGAGCATTTTTGGACCGAGCGCCGACCCGCCGATGCCAAGATGGATGATCTGCGTAAATTCGCCGAGAGCGCCGGAATCGACAATCTCGACCAGACTTTTCATGCGCTGGTGCAGCGCGCGCGCATTCTCGACGCTCGCCGGTTTGCCGGTGCCGCGCTCCGCGCCATGTTCGGCCGCCCGGCCTTCGGTGATATTGATCGTTTCGCCAGAGAGGAGTGCACTGATTTTTGCGGAGAGGTCGACGTCTTCCGCTAATTTTTGAAAGGACTGCAAGCTGGCCTGGTTGAGATGGGTTTTGGAAAAATCGAAATAGATGCCCGCCTGGTCCAGCCCGAAACTGGCGGTCCGGTCGCTGTCTTCGTCGAACAGCTGGCCGAGCGGGATTTGGGGGAGTGCCTTGATCGTTCGCCAATGGTCTGAAGTCATATTGTCATCCGATCCGGAAATCTTAAGTTTGGGCGCCCTTAGACCGGTCCTGCCCTATCCGTCGGACCGGTAGGCCTCAAGTTGAAAATGGCCGTTGACAGCAGATTGCAAGAAATCTTGACGCCAATGCCATTGTCGGCGAAGGGGCGCCATGACGCGCAACAAAGCAGAACGATCGGAAACCCGCGACTTTGTCGTGTTCCTTGCAAAACTGGCCATATTCATCCTTATTTTGCGCAGTTTCATATTCTCTCCGTTCAACATTCCGTCGGAATCGATGCAGCCACGCCTGATTGTCGGTGATTATCTGCTGGTGGCCAAATGGCCCTACGGCTTTTCCCAATATAGCCTGCCGTTCAGCGCTCCCCTGATTCCCGGGCGGATATTGCCGCATTCACCCGAACCAGGCGATGTCGTTGTGTTCAAGGCTCCCCCGAATGCCACCGACGATTATATCAAGCGGGTGATCGGACTGTCCGGTGACATCATTCAGGTCACCGACGGCATGGTCTCGATCAACGGGACGCCCGTAGAACGGAAAAGAATCGATGATTTCCAGCTTCCGGTAACTCTCAACAGTCCATGCTACCGTGCCGAATTTAAATCGACGGAACGGGACGGAACAACTGTCTGCCGTTATCCCCAATTTCAGGAAACACTGCCCAACGGCGTGACCTACCGTGTTCTGGATGTTGACCAGAACTCGGAAGGCGACAATACTCGGGCCCTTGTCGTGCCGGAGGGCCATATGTTTTTGATGGGTGACAATCGCGACCGCAGCGCTGACAGCCGGTTTCCCGCCCAGCAAGGCCTGGCGATCGGGATGGTGCCCGAAGAAAATCTGGTTGGCAAAGCTCTGGTTTCCGTATTCTCGACCGACGGCTCTGCCGAATGGATCAAGCCGTGGACATGGATTTCCGCTGCCCGCTGGGACCGGATCGGGAAAAGATTTTGACCCGTTCCGATTTCCACGAGTGGATCGCCGAGATCACGGACAAGCGACCTGAAGCGCCGGAGCTCTACATAAGAGCTGCTACCCATGGAAGCCACGGGGAAGAAGATTATCAGCGCCTGGAATTTCTGGGAGACCGGGTCCTCGGCCTGGTGATCGCGGATCATCTCTATCACCAGTTTCCGCAAGAGCCGGAGGGACAATTGTCCCAGCGGCTCAATGGACTGGTCGCCGGTCCGGTGTGCGGGGCGATTGCCAAGCAGATCGGCGTCGGTGATCATATCCTGCTCGGCAAACAGGCTCGCGATGACGGTGCGCGGCACAGCATCAAGGTCCTCGGCGACGTCATGGAAAGCCTGATTGGCGCGGTCTATCTTGATCACGGGATGGAGGCCGCCCGCAACTTCATTCTGCGTCACTGGGAGAGCCGCGTGTCTGCAACGGTTGGCGATATCCGGCATCCCAAGTCGGCCCTGCAGGAGTGGGCTGCCGCCAACAATCGCAAGATACCAGCTTATGAACTGGTCGAAAAAAGCGGTCCGCATCACGATCTCAAATTCACCGTTCGGGTGAGCGTAAGCAATATCGGCGAGGTCGAAGCCACCGCTTCTGCCATTCAGGCGGCCGAGACCGAAGCCGCAAGAAAATTTCTGGAAAAATTCACATGACCCAAAAATGCGGCGTAGTGGCATTGATTGGCGCCCCCAATGCCGGCAAATCCACCCTGATCAACGCGCTGGTCGGCCAGAAGGTGGCGATCACCAGCTCCAAGCCGCAAACCACCCGGACGCGGCTGCTGGGCATCGCGATCGAGGATGACACGCAGCTGTTGCTGGTCGACACGCCGGGCATATTCGAACCGCACCGCCGGCTCGACCGGGCGATGGTGTCCGCTGCCTGGGAAGGTGCCGAGGATGCCGACATCATCGTGATGCTGGTCGATGCCCGCGCCGGACTGGGAACCAAGGTGACCTCGATCGTCGAGCGGATCAAGCATCGCTCCGAAAAGACCATCCTGGTGATGAACAAGGTCGATATTGCCGCGAAGGACAAAATGCTCGGCCATGTTGTCAAGCTGCATGAGCAGGCCGATTTCGACGAGACCTTCTTCGTCAGCGCCAAGACCGGCGACGGACTAGAGGAACTGAAAGCCTATCTGACGCAAGCCATGCCCGAGGGTCCCTGGCATTTTCCCGCAGACCAGGTGTCGGATGCCAGTGAGCGCATTCTCGCCGCAGAGATCACCCGTGAACAGGTTTTTCGCCAACTGCACGCGGAACTGCCTTATGCCACCGCCATCGCAATGGAACAATATAAGGAGCGGCCCGACGGTTCGCTCGAGATTCATCAGCAGATCCTGGTCGAGAAGGCCAGCCAGAAAGCCATCATCCTTGGCAAAGGCGGACACCAGATCAAGGAAATCGGCGCCAAAGCCCGCGCCGAGTTGTCCGGGATATTGGGCAAGCCGGTGCATCTCTACCTCCACGTCAAGGTCAGCGCGAACTGGGACGAGGATCGGAGTCTCTATCAGGATATGGGGCTGGACTGGGTGAAGTAGCTGCGCCTGACGGGCCGGGACCGGTCCGACCAGCCAGACCATTAGGTAGTTTACCGGATAGGCGAGAGCGGCGCTGACGAATATCCGAGCCTGGAATCGGGTCGGTGTAGCGGCGGGCGTTCGGTCCAGAACAATCAATCATTCAAGGAACAAAAAATGAGCCACGTAGCCCACGATCTCCATGCCGAATTTCCGAACGACGGCGATGTTCTTCACAATCTGAAAATGTCAGACCAGCATTTCCGGACAATTTCAGATCAATATCATGATATCAACAAGGAAATTCACCGCATCGAAGCGGAAGTGGATGCTGCTTCCGACGAACGCAGCGAGGAATTGAAGAAACAACGATTGCTGATTTTGGACGAGGTAGCGGCGATGATTGCCAAGGCGAAGGCAACCTGAAAACGGCAATGGGCAAAGTTCGAGGTAATAGCTCTCTTCGCTTGCGGGACGCTGTGAGCCGGCTAGCTGGCGTTGCATGAGGATGTTCTGTACTTCGAAGCGCAGTACGCCCTCATCCAGCTGCGACTGACGAACTAGTTCGCAAGTCCCCCATCCTTCTCCCTCACGGGAGAAGGATGGGGGACTTTGTGCGGACGGAACAGCCAGACGAACCGCAGTTCTTTCCCAGCCGTCATGCCCTTCCGCAACTCAGGCGGTTTTGGCCTTTGCCGGCGCCTTTTTCGCAGCGGGCCTCTTTTTTGCGGTCGGCTTTTTCTTTGCAGCTGGTTTCTTCTTCGCCGCTGCCTTTTTCGGCGCCGCTTTCTTGGCCCGCTTCTTGGCCGGCCCCTTGGCAGCGCGGTCGTCGATCAGCTGCGCGGCTTCCTCCAGGGTCAGCTGATCCCTGTCGACCGTCTTCGGCAATGATGCATTGGTCGTACCATCAGTGACATAGGGGCCAAAGCGGCCATCCATCAGCTTGATCTCGGCCTCGGTGCGCGGATGCGCGCCCATGATCTTGAGCGGCTCCATCTTGCCTCGACCACGGCCACCACCATTTTTTGCCGCATCGGCCAGCTTCGCAACGGCGGCGTTCATTCCGATTTCGAAGACTTCCAACGTATTTTCAAGCCGGGCCGACTTGCCATTATGGCTGAGATAGGGGCCATAGCGCCCAATCTGCGCGGTTACCGGTTCACCGGATTCGGGATGGATGCCGACTTCACGTGGCAGGGAAAGCAGTTTGACAGCCCATTCCAGTCCAAAATCTTCTGCCGGAATATCCTTGGGGATCGACGCCCGCTTGGCTTCCTTGCCTTCGCCTTTTTCCACATAGGGGCCAAAACGGCCCACCTTTCTGGTGATTTTCTCGTCGCTGTCCGGATCGATGCCCAATTCCTGTGGTCCTTCATCCTCGTCCGCATTGGCGCCTCCCCCTTGCGCGAAGCGCCGGGTGAACTTGCATTCGGGATAGTTGGAGCAGGCGACAAAGGCACCGAAGCGGCCGCCGCGCAGGGCCAGTTTGCCTTCGTTGCAGCGCGGGCAAAGCCTGGGATCGCTGCCATCTTCCTTTTCCGGGAATAGATAGGGTTCGAGAAACGTATCCAGTTCTGCCGTCACTTCGGATGGCAATTTTTCCATCACTTCGACGGTCTTGGGCTTAAAATCGTGCCAGAAGGCTTCGAGGATCGCCTGCCACTGGGCACGACCGCCGCTGACTTCGTCCAGCTCATCCTCGAGCCCGGCGGTATAGTCATAGGCAACATAGCGGTCGAAGAAGCGCTCGAGAAATCCGGTCAGCAGCCGTCCACTTTCCTCGGCGAAGAAGCGGTTCTTCTCGATCCGCACATAGGCGCGGTCCTTCAGCGTCTTGATGATAGAGGCATAGGTCGATGGTCGGCCGATACCCAGTTCTTCCATCTTCTTGACCAGACTGGCCTCGCTGTAGCGCGGCGGTGGCTGGGTGAAATGCTGGGTCGCGTCAACGGACTTCTTGGCCGGACTGTCGCCCTTGGACATGGCTGGCAACAGGCCGCCATCCTCATCCTTGTCGTCGTCGCGGCCTTCTTCGTAAAGCGCCAGAAAGCCGGGGAACTTGACGACCTGTCCATTGGCCCTGAGACCGGTCTTGCCGGTGCCGTCGAGCATTTCCACGGTGGTCCGTTCGAGCCGGGCGGACGCCATCTGGCTGGCCATCGCGCGTTTCAGGATCAGGTCATAGAGCTTGGCATGGTCGCCGCTGCCGACGCTCTTCTGGGTGAAAACGGTCGGACGAATGGCTTCATGCGCTTCCTGGGCATTTTTGGCCTTGGACTTGTAGATGCGCGGGCTGTCCGGAACATAGCTGGCGTCATAACGGTCAGCGATCGCCTTGCGCGCGGCGGAAATGGCGCTGCCGTCCATCTGGACGCCGTCGGTCCGCATATAGGTGATCGCACCATCCTCATAGAGCTGCTGGGCGATGCGCATCGTGTGGCTGGCGGAATAGCCAAGCTTGCGCGCGGCCTCCTGTTGCAGGGTCGAGGTAGTGAAGGGTGGCGGCGGGTTGCGCGTAAGCGGCTTGGTTTCGATCGATTCCACCGTGAACAGACCATTTTCGACGGCGGTCTTGGCCAGCATCGCCTGCTCTTCATTGGCGAGATCCATCTTGCCCAGCTTCTTGCCGTCATGAATCGTCAGCCGAGCCTCGAAGGCTTGCCCGCCCTGTTCCATCTGAGCGGTAACAGACCAATATTCCTGTGGCCTGAACGCCTCTATTTCCCGTTCCCGCTCGACGATCAGCCGCAGCGAAACCGACTGGACCCTGCCGGCCGATTTCGCACCCGGAAGCTTGCGCCAGAGCACGGGAGACAATGTGAATCCGACCAGATAGTCGAGCGCCCGGCGGGCGCGATAGGCATCGATAAGATCCTCATCGAGCGCACGGGGATGAGCCATGGCTTCCGTCACCGCAGCCTTGGTGATCGCGTTGAAGGTCACCCGATCCACGATATCAGGCAGCGCCTTCTTGGCGCGCAGCACTTCCTGCACGTGCCAGCTGATCGCTTCGCCTTCGCGGTCAGGGTCGGTCGCAAGAATCAGGCGGGTGGCTTTCTTCGATTCGTCGGTGATGGCCTTGAGCTGCTTGGTCTTGTCGGCATAATTCTGCCAGGACATGGCGAAACCATCGTCCGGATCAACCGAACCGTCCTTGGGCGGAAGGTCGCGAATATGGCCGTAGGATGCCAAGACCTTGAAATCCGATCCCAGATATTTTTCAATGGTTTTGGCCTTTGCGGGCGACTCGACGATAACTAGCTGCATAGGTTCCGATTTTCTTTGTTCTCACGTATACGCGCGAGGCTGTGACAGGGATTGGGCTTAGGTCAAGGCCCTGAATGAAGAATTTTGTCAATGGCGATCGCAAATGAGCAGTGTAGCCTCTGCTCAGTCAGACAGGCTCACGCGCGCTCCTGCATGGCGGGCAAGCCGGCCTGCCAGCTCCAGTTCGAGCAGCGCCAATTGCACTGTCGACGGAGACAAGCCTGATTGCCTGACCAGTTCGTCGACCGGGACCGGGGTGAAGCTGAGCAGATCAAGAACGGGCGTGCGGTCCGAATTACGCAATGTCGTCGCTTCGGTTTCGCCGAGGAGGGAATTAGGCCCGTCAGCGGGCAATGCATGCCCTACCTGCCCAGCTTCTGCCCGGTCATCGAAATGGCGAATCAGTTCCAGAACATCGTCGGCCGACTGGATCAGCGTGGCGCCTTCGCGGATCAGCATGTTGCAACCTCTTGATCGCGGATCAAGGGGAGAGCCCGGGACGGCCATGACCTGACGCCCGGCTTCTGCGGCCAGCCTCGCCGTGATCAGCGAACCGGACCGCGGCGCCGCCTCGATAACCACCGTGCCCCGGGCGAGACCGGCGATGATCCGGTTGCGATAGGGGAAGTGCCGGGCACGCGGTTCGGTTCCCGGAGGCTGTTCGGCCAGCAGCAGCCCCTGCTCGGCTATCGTCCGCTGCAGGCTCTCGTTTTCGGGTGGATAGAAAATATCCAGTCCGCCGGCTATGACAGCGATGGTACCATTACCCAGCGACCCTTGATGCGCGGCTGTATCAATGCCCTTTGCCAGCCCCGAAACCACCGCGACACCAGCATCGCTCAAATCATTGGCGAGATTCTGGGCAAAGCGACAGGCTGCCGCCGAGGCGTTGCGTGCGCCCACGATTGCCACTGTCGGCCGTTGCAGAAGTTCCGCCCTGCCCAGCCAGACCAAAATCGGTGGAGCATTGCCGAGCTCCCCCAGCAGGGTCGGATAGGCAGGGTCACCGAGAAAAAACAGCCCAGCATCCAGTGCCTGGATGGCTTTCATTTCAGATTCGATTTGCCGGGCATCGGCCAGCCGGGGCGACCGCCCCCCGCCGCTTGACGCCAGTTCCGGTATGGCCTCCAGCGCACGCGCCGCAGACCCGAATCTCCTGATCAATTGCCGATAGGTGACAGGACCGACATTCTCGGATCGGATTAGCCGGAGCCGGTCAAACGCTTCCTGGCTTTCCCCATCCACTTCACGCCCTTTTCGTCGATCCGACCTTCGGCTCTTCGCCGGCGATCAGCCGCTCGATGTTGGAGCGATGTTTCCACAGCACCAGCAGGGCCAGACCGATGAACATGGGCATCATGGCATATTCTCCCAGAACGAAGACCGCGATCGGCACCGAAAGGGCCGCCAGCATGCCTCCTACCGAGGAATAGCGCCACAGCGCCAGCGATCCAAGCCAGGTGACCGCAAATATCAATCCGGCCGTGGGTACCAAAGCGGTCACGATGCCCAGTAACGTCGCCACGCCCTTGCCTCCGCGAAATCTGAGCCAGACGGGATAGAGATGACCGAGAAAGGCCCCGAGTCCCGCCAGAACGCCCAGCCCGCCGGAAACCTGCAAGGCAAGATACACTGCCGCATAGCCCTTGGCCATGTCGAGCAGCAGGGTCAGGGCAGCCATTGCCTTATTGCCGGTACGCAATACATTGGTCGCGCCGATATTGCCGGATCCGGTCTGGCGCAGGTCGCCACCACCCGACAGGCGGGTCAAGAGCAGCCCGAAAGGAACCGAGCCCAGCAAATAGCCGAGCAATAACGCCAAAATTGGTTCTATCCACATAGACTGCACTTGAAATACCCCTTGTGCCTTTCGCGCTATATTCCCGGTGAGGGAACGGCAAGTATCAACTCCAAAAAAACGGCCAAGGTCAAACACCTGTCAGACGAACCGAAGCAGTTGCCGTTGCCATGCGGTTCTGGCTAAAAGGAAAGCATGACCGACGCACAAACGGGCCAATGCCCTCCCCTGTTATTTTTCGATTCCGGCATCGGCGGCCTGTCTGTGTTGAGCGAAACGATCAAATTGCTGCCCCGGGCGCCGATTGTCTATGCTGCCGATTATGCCGGCCTGCCTTATGGGATGAAGTCCGAAGCGGAGTTGGCAGCGCGCATTCCCGCGCTTCTTGGCCGCCTGGTCGAGCGCTATAGACCGGCGTTGGCGATCATTGCCTGCAACACCGCCTCGACAATCGCTCTCGATCCCGTGCGTTCGGCCCTGGACATTCCGGTCGTCGGGACCGTACCTGCCGTCAAGCCGGCCAGCGCCCTTACCCAGACCGGCGCAATCGGGCTATTGGGTACCCAGGCGACGATCCGCCAGCCCTATGTCGACAGGCTTGCCGCCGATTTCGCCTCGGACAAGATCCTGCTTCGCCATGCCGCTCCCGAGCTCGTTCATGCCGCAGAGGCCAAGCTGCGCGGAGAAAATCCGGATTCCGGGTTGATCCGGCAGGCACTATCCGGATTGCTGGATCAGCCTGGGGGAGAACGCATAGATACGGTCATCCTCGCCTGCACTCACTTTCCGCTGCTGCGCCAGGAACTGGCTGCAGCGGCACCAAGGCGGATGCAATTTATTGACGGGGCGGAAGGGATAGCCCGCCGGGTCGCCTATCTGACCAGCGACTTGTCCTGGCCAAGCGTGAATCGGGAGGGAATATTCGTGACGACGGGAGACCTGGCCGATGTCGAGCCCTATCGGTCAGCCTTGACAAAATATGGTATCGGGGGGTTTGAAAAGCTGTAAGTCCATGACGAGACTTATCTTATTGCGAGTGGTTAGCGCTGGAAATTCCGGGCAAAGGGCGTTAAGAGCCGCAGCAACAAGACCGCAAGAACAGATTTGACGCAGGATTTGGTGACATAGTGGATTACGACAAGATATTTTCTCAGGCGATTGACCGGCTGCACACGGAAGGCCGCTATCGGGTCTTTATCGACATTTTGCGGAACAAGGGTTCGTTCCCCAATGCCCGCTGTTTCGCGCATCACAATGGCCCCCAACCGGTCACCGTCTGGTGCTCGAACGACTATCTGGCGATGGGCCAGCACCCCGACGTGATCGCTGCGATGGAAGAGGCCCTGCACGATGTCGGCGCCGGATCCGGCGGCACCCGCAATATCGGTGGCAATACCCATTATCATATCCAGCTCGAGCGGGAACTGGCCGACTGGCACGGAAAGTCCGGCGCGCTGCTGTTCACCTCCGGCTATGTATCGAACGAGGCGACCCTGTCGACGCTCACCAAGATATTGCCGGGCTGCATCATCTATTCCGACGAGCTGAACCACGCATCGATGATCGCGGGGATCAAGAACAGCGGCTGCGAAAAGCGGGTATTCCGGCACAATGATCTCGAGCATCTCGAGGAATTGCTGGCCGCCGAAGATCCGGACGTGCCCAAGCTGATCGCCTTTGAAAGCATCTATTCGATGGACGGCGATATTGCGCCGCTGCACGCCATTTGCGATCTGGCGGACAAATATAATGCCCTCACCTATTGCGACGAGGTCCACGCGGTCGGCATGTATGGCAAGCGCGGTGGCGGCATTTCCGAACGTGACGCTGCGGCAGACAGGATAACGATCGTCGAGGGCACGCTGGCCAAGGCTGTGGGCGTGATGGGCGGCTATATTGCTGCGGACCAGAAAATCGTCGACGTGATCCGGTCCTATGCGCCCGGCTTCATCTTCACCACCAGCCTGTCGCCGGTGCTTGTCGCCGGTGCGCTAGCCAGCATCCGCCATCTGAAACAGTCGAGCGCGGAGCGCGATGGCCAGCAGGCTGCGGCGCAAACGCTCAAGGATCTGTTTGCCAATGCCGGATTGCCGGTGATGGACTCGTCGACCCATATCGTGCCGCTGCTGGTGGGCGATCCGGTCAAGGCCAAGAAAATCAGCGATATTTTGCTGGCCGAATATGGCGTCTATGTGCAGCCGATCAACTATCCGACCGTGCCCCGCGGCACCGAACGACTGCGCTTTACCCCCGGTCCGGCGCATAGCGAGGCGATGATGGTCGATCTGACCAAGGCGCTGGTCGAGATCTGGAGCCGGATGGATCTGGAACGGGCGATCGCAGCCTAATTACCCAGCCAACCGCTGCTATCGCGCGAATCCGCAAGCTGCTGTGCTTCCGATGCGCTCTGGTGACTTCCTGGCTTTGTGCGCGTCCGATTTGACCCGTTTCCCGACAAGATGGGGGTGATTATTGGGCTCGCTTGCCCCTTTTCCCTTACCCTATTATTTGGACGCAGGGACGGGAGATGGGCCCCTGCCTTCGCAGGGGCACAAATATTCGCTACAACTTTACACAAATGCGCATTTTTGATTTCCGTGACTTTTGCCCCAAAGCTGCAGATTTCCTGCTGTTGTTGGCCGCATGCACCGCGCCGAGTGTGACCTTTCGGGCCGGGTCGGCAACCGGAACCGGCTATCGCAAGTGAGCTATCGCCATTAAATTATCCAGACTGTCAAAGAGCCTGTCCTGGATGTGCCGAAACATCAGCGAACAGTATATGCTATCAGGGTATCTGTAGGAAAGGGCAGACTTCAGCTGCCGGCGATGACTCTCGCATAAAGCTGATTGTCGACATTGCCGCCGGACAGCGTGATCGCCGTATGATCGGTCAGCGGCAATTTGCCGGCCAATATCGCGGCGAGCGCCACGGCGCCGCCCGGTTCCACCACCAGATGCAATTTCGCGAAGGCAACCCGCATCGCGTGATGCACTTCTTCCGGCGTCACAAACAGGCCGACGGCATTGCGGGCCTTCAATATGTCAAAGGTGATCGGAGCGACCCGGAGCGTCTGCAGCGCGTCGCATTCGGTTGCCGGGGGATTGTCGCCGACCGGAACGATGGCCCCACGGTCGAGCGAGCGTTTCATGTCATCCCATCCTTCCGGTTCGACAACGACGATCCTTGCATCGGGATTGGCAAGCGCGGAACCGGAGGCAAGACCGCCACCACCGCAGCAGATGACCAGCTGGTCGGGTTCGGCACCCGTCAGGGCCTGCATCTGCTGGCGGATTTCCACGCCGCAGCTGCCCTGCCCCTCGACAATCCACGGGTCATCGAAGCTCGGAACGACCACAGCACCGGATTTGGCGGCAAGATCGGCGGCCAGTTGCTCGCGCGAGCCCCCCATCCGGTCGTAGGTGACGACTTCGGCGCCCAGCGCCCTTGTATTGTCCAGTTTGGCCCTGGGGGCGTCTTCCGGCATGACGATGATTGCGGGGATGCCGAGACGCCGCGCGGCCCAGGCGACGCCCTGCGCATGATTGCCGCTGGAAAAGGCCACGACGCCCCGCGGACGCTGTTCGTCGGTGAGGTCGGTCAGGCGGTGCCAGCCACCGCGGATCTTGAAGGCCCCGATCGGCTGCAGGCATTCGGCCTTGCACCAGATTGTCCGTCCATCAACCTCCAACGGCAACAAGGGTGTCGGCGGCAAGATTGCGGCGATTTTCTGCGCTGCTCTTTCCACTCCGGCCAATGTTGGTTGGCGATTCGGGTCCATCAGGTGTTGCTCTGTCATGGTCTCTCCCTATATGCGGTATTCTTATTTCTCCAGCATTTAGAGTGAAAAGCATGAGCAAGATATTGGTGATCGGCGCAGGCGGCGTCAGTTCGGTGGCGGTGCACAAGATGGCACAGCTGATCGCGGCAGGTAGCGACCCGTTTGGCGAGATAATATTGGCCAGCCGGACCCTGTCCAAATGCGAAGCCATCGCCGAATCGGTCAAGCAGCGAACCGGCGTGGATATCAGGACAGCGCAGATTGACGCCGACGATGTTCCGGCGCTGACGGCGCTGATCGAACAGGAGAATCCCGATCTGGTGGTCAATCTGGCGCTGCCCTATCAGGATCTGCCGATCATGGATGCCTGCCTGGCGACCGGAACCGACTATCTCGATACCGCCAATTACGAACCCCGCGACGAAGCGAAGTTCGAATATAAGTGGCAGTGGGATTATCATGACCGGTTCAAGGATGCCGGAATCATGGCTTTGCTCGGATCCGGCTTTGATCCCGGCGTAACCAGCGTCTTCACCTGCTGGCTGAAGAAACATCATTTCGACCGGATCGACACGCTTGATATTCTCGACTGCAACGGCGGCGATCATGGCCAGCATTTCGCGACCAATTTCAATCCCGAGATCAATATCCGGGAAGTCACGGCCAATTCGCGCCATTGGGAAAATGGCCAGTGGGTCGAGGGACCACCGCTGACCCAGAAGCAGGAATTTGATTTCGAGGCGGTTGGCCCGAAGAACATGTATCTGATGTATCACGAGGAAATCGAGTCGCTGAAGACGCATCTCCCGGAAATCCAGCGGATTCGCTTCTGGATGACCTTTGGCGATGCCTATCTCACCCATCTGGAAGTGCTGCAGAATGTCGGCATGACCCGGATTGATCCGGTGATGTACGAAGGGCGCGAGATCATCCCGCTGCAGTTCCTGAAAGCCGTATTGCCGGAACCGGCCAGTCTCGGCGAGACGACCAAGGGCAATACCAATATCGGCGTGATCGCCACCGGCGTGAAGGACGGTGTGCAGAAGACGCTCTATGTCAAGAATATCTGCAGCCATGAAGCGGCCTTTGAGGAAACCGGCAACCAGGGTGTCAGCTATACCACCGGCGTGCCGGCGATGATCGGCGCGGCGCTGATGCTGTCCGGCCAGTGGCAGGGCAAGGGCGTGTTCAACATGGAAGAGTTCGATCCCGATCCGTTCATGGAAATGCTGAACGAGCATGGCCTGCCCTGGACATTGGAAGAATTGGAAGCACCTTTGGCGTTCTGACCATGGAGACCAAGGCAGGCGATCCCGGCGCTTTTGCGCATTTTGACCTGAGCCGGGTACCATCGCCCGCCTTTGTGGTCGACGAGGTTGCGGTGCGCCGGAACCTGGAGATCCTGGCCGATATCAGGCAACGCTCCGGCGCCAAGGTCCTGCTTGCCCTGAAAGCCTTTTCGATGTGGTCGCTGGCACCGTTGATCGACGAATATCTGGACGGCTATTGCGCTTCTGGCCTTTGGGAAGCCCGTCTGGCGAAAGAACGGTTCAGCGGGCCGATCAGCACCTATTCGCCAGCGTACAAGCCAGATGATCTGGCCGAATTGTGCAGGATCTCCGAACATATTACCTTCAACAATCCCCAGCAGATTGAACGATGGAAAGATACTTCTAATCAGGATATTGGATTAGATAATTCAGAAATTGGATTAAGAATAAACCCGCAAATCGCGCTGGGCGAGACGGAAAAATATGATCCCAGCCAGCCCTGTAGCCGGCTGGGATTCCCGATCAGCCAGTTGCAGGCTGAACATTTCCAACGTCTGTCGGGAATCCATTTTCACAATCTGTGCGAACAGGGGTTTGATGCGCTCCTGCAGACATGGCAGAAAATCGAACCCGTCATTGCGCCGCATTTTGCGTCCCTGAAATGGATCAATCTCGGCGGCGGCCATCATGTCACGCGCGATGACTATGATCGCGAGGCGCTGGTGGGGTTCCTGAAGGACCTGCAAACCAGGTCGGGATGCCAGATATATCTGGAACCCGGAGAAGCAGTGGCACTGGATGCCGGAATCCTGGTCGGCGAAATCCTGGATATCTTCGACAACGGGATGCCCGTCGGAATCACCGATATTTCAGCGACCTGCCATATGCCCGACGTTATCGAAGCACCCTATCGCCCGGCCATGCTCGGCGAGCGGAAGGATGGCGCAGCGATCCGGCTGGGTGGGCCGAGCTGTCTGGCCGGGGATATCATCGGCGATTATGTGCTGCCCGAGCAGCCCCATGTCGGGCAGCGCATCGCCTTTCTCGACCAGGCGCATTATTCGATGGTCAAGACCAACACATTCAACGGTGTCCCGCTTCCCTCGATCTGGCTATGGAACAGCGAAAGCGACAGCCTGCGATGCGTGAGATCGTTCGACTGGACCCAATTTCGGGACCGGCTCAGCTAAAAAATCATCCCCGTTCAGCTTATAACAAGCCTTGGGTCTTTACAGACCCGATCAGTGGCCATATAGCCGCGCCTTGCTGCCCCATGGCCGCTTGCGTATCCGCAAGGCAGCTCAATCGATCTTAGCCTATAAGGGGGTCCCTTGAGTTGCACCATTATCTTGATGCTGAGGAGCTGACGAAGGCTCTAAGCCCAGACATTCCCGTTTTGTTGAACCGGCCACACGCTGCGCGTCGCGCGGCGCGATATTTTGTCGACCAGTTTCCCGGCAAGTCGCTCTATGCGGTCAAGGCGAACCCGACGCCTGCGCTGCTGCAATTGCTGTGGGAAGAAGGCGTGTCGCATTATGACGTGGCTTCGATCGACGAAGTGCGCCAGGTTCGCGCGGCCTTGCCCGAGGCAACTCTCTGCTACATGAATCCGGTCAAGCAACTGGCATCGATCCGCGAAGCCTATCGTGACCATGGCGTCCGGATTTTCTCGCTCGACAGCATCGAGGAACTGGAAAAGATCGAACTGGGAACCGAAGGTGCCGACGACCTGACCCTGTGCGTCCGGCTCCGCGTTGCCTCGGAATTTGCGGAAATCAGCCTGGCGGCAAAATTTGGCATCGAAGTCGATGAATCGGCGGAATTACTGCAACGGGCGCGGCAGACAGCGGACAGCCTTGGCATCTGCTTCCATGTCGGCAGCCAGGCGATGACGCCGCTTGCCTATGTCCATGCGCTGGAACGCGTCCGGGCCGCGATCGTCGCCGCTTCGGTCACAGTCGATATCGTCAATGTCGGCGGCGGCTTTCCGTCGATCTATCCCGACCTGGAACCGGTCTCGCTCAACCATTATTTCACCGCCATCGACCGCACGTTCGAGGATCTGCCGATCAGCTATTCCGCCGAACTCTGGTGCGAACCGGGGCGCGCGCTGTCGGCCGAATATAGCTCGCTGGTGGTCAAGGTGGAACGCCGCCGCGGCACCGAACTTTATATCAACGACGGAGCCTATGGCACGCTGTTCGATGCTGCCCATATCGGATGGCGGTTCCCGGTGCGGCAAATCGGTGTCGAGCCGGACAGTGGGCCAACCAGCGGTTTCAGCTTCTACGGCCCGACCTGCGATGACATGGATTATATGGCCGGACCGTTCACCCTGCCCGACAGCATCCGGGCCGGCGACTATATCGAGATCGGCATGCTCGGCGCCTATGGCTCGGCGATGCGGACGAAGTTCAACGGCTATGGCAGCAGCGAGGAATATGATGTCGCCGACGAACCGATGGCCAGCCTTTATGTCGGCGACAATCTCGACCGCTCGGACCGCGACAATGTGGTGTCCTTTCCCCGTCTCTGAGGTCCTGCACTAGGTTGCAATTGACAATTGGTGTCCGTTGACGCAATTTCCCTCGGACTTTTGGGGGAGGGTAACATGGATATCGCAATTCTGGCACCGGCATCCGTGCTGGTAATCTGGTCGCTGGTCATGCTGTTCTGGATGGCGGGCACGCGGCTTCCGGCAGCCAAGAAAATGGGCATCGACATTGGTGCAAAGCCCGGCGGCAGAGGGCCGGATATCGATCCGCAACTGCCCGACACGGTCGCCTGGAAGTCGCACAATTACACCCATCTGATGGAACAGCCGACGCTGTTCTATGCGACCGTCGTGATCCTCGCTCTGGCGGATGCGGGTCATGGTCTCAATCTCTATCTTGCCTGGGGCTACGTGGTCCTGCGGATCATCCACAGCATCTGGCAGGCAACCGTCAATCTGGTGAATGTCCGGTTTCTGCTCTTTCTGGCCTCGACCTTCTGCCTGCTGATCATGGCGATCAATGCCCTGTGGGCGACGCTTTTCTAGAACAATAAAAACGGGAGATATTCTGATGGACACCAGCCTGTTGCTGCAACCTATGGTCGCGCTGATTTTGTGGACGATGCTGATCTGGCTGTGGATGTATGTCACGCGTATTCCGGCGATGAACAAGGCGAAGATAGACACGGCCAATCTGGTCGGCGGCACCGGCGGCAATCTCGATGAGCTGCTGCCGCCCGAAGTGCAGTGGAAGGCGCATAATTATAACCATCTGCTGGCAGAACCGACGCTTTTTTACGCGATTTGTGTCGTTCTGATCCTTGCCGGCCAGGATTACGGTCTCAACCTCACCATCGCCTGGGCCTATGTCGGCCTGCGGGTGCTGCACAGCCTGGTCCAGGTCACCGTCAACCGGGTGATGTACCGTTTCATGCTGTTTGCGCTGTCCAGCCTGTGCATCATCGCGCTCGCCATCCATGCGGCGATTGCGGTATTCCACTAGCGGGGATGGGTCACCGGCTGAAGCTGGAGACAATCTCGACATGGGTCGACCATAGAAACTGGCCAATCGGCCAGACCTGCCGGAGCTTGTAGCCGGCATCGCACAATTGCTTCGCATCGCGCGCAAAGCTGGCCGGGTTGCAGCTGATGTAGCAGATCTTGGCGACATCGGACTGCGCCAGCTGCAGGACCTGTTCGCGCGCGCCGGCGCGCGGGGGATCGAGGATGACGGCATCGAAGCGGTTCAGCTCGTCCGCGCTCAGCGGCCGGCGGAACAGGTCGCGATGCTCGCAGAAAATCTGGCGACTGGAATGGTTGGCCGCCAGCTTCAGCGCGCCGATGGCGTCGCGGGCGCCTTCCGCCGCATAGACTTTCTGATCCTCGGCAAGCGCCAGGGTGAAGGTGCCCAGACCGGCAAACAGGTCGGCGACGAGGCGCGCGTCGCCGACGGCTTCGCGCATCGCGGAAATCAGGGCCTGCTGGCCCTCGCGGGTTGGCTGCAGGAAGGCGCTGTGCGGGAAGCTGACCGCGGTGCCACCGAGCGTGACGGTGACCGGTTCCGGTTCCCACTGGGTTTCCGGACCATAGCCGCCATCGACCGACAGGCGCGCCAGCCCGTTGGCCTTGGCAAAGGCGGAGAGCGCTTCGCGCTGTTCCAGCCCCTCGGGCTCGTAATTGCTGATCAGCAGGTCGATGCCCTGGTCGACCAGAGTCATCTCGATATTCATGTCATGCTTGCGGCGGGCGGCGCCTTTTAGAAACTGCCGCAGGGGCGCGAGCAGGGCGAACAGTTCGGGGGCCATGATTTCGCATTGCCTGAGATCGACGATCCGGTGGCTGCCGGCGCTACTGAAGCCGAGCTTGAACTGGTCGCCCAGCCGAGCCGCGCGCAGACTGGCGCGAATCCGGCTTCGGGGTTGCGAGATCCGGGGTGGATGCAGCAATTCCGCTTCCAGCCCCTGTCCTTCGAGGGCGTAGGCGACCCGTTCGGTCAGGAAGCGGGCATAGCTCTCGGCGTCGAGATGCTGCAGGCTACAACCGCCGCAGGTACGGAAATGCTGGCACGGCGCCTCGACATGATGCGGGCCGAGAATCAGGCCGCCGTCATCGTTCAGCCGATCGAGCGGAGCGGAAAAGGCGATATGACGGCCGTCCGCGGTCACGCCGTCGCCCTTGGCGGCGACGCGCAGGATCAGGTCGGCATCGGGAGTCGCGGTCATAAGCATTCCTGCAGGGTGGCGGGGAGCTGGTCGATCAGCATTTCCGGCGTGAAAGCGGGGCGAGCCAATATCGCAGCACGGCTGTGCAGCCATTGCCCTTCGCAGGCAGCCTTATAGCCACCGAGACCCGTTGCCAAGCGGCTTGCGATGATCCCGGCGAGCACGTCGCCGGTCCCGGCTGTCGACAGCCAGGGACAGGACAGTGCCGCTATCGAAGCCTTGCCGTCGGGCGCGACGATGACGCTATCCGAACCCTTGAGCAGAATATTGCAGCCTGACTGCTCCGCCAGCGTGCGGGCGTCGTCGAGCCGGTGGTGCGGTTGGTTGCCAGTCAGGGCGGCGAATTCTCCCGCATGGGGGGTCGCGATCGTTTCGGCAGAACGGCCTTTGACCAGATCACTGAAGCGAGATCCCGCGACAGTCAGCGCATCGGCATCGATCAACAGCGAGGCATCCGCAGCAAGAGCGACGTTCAGCAGCGCTTTTGCCTTCTCGTCTCGCCCGAGGCCGGGGCCGATGACAATGGCCGAAATCCGGTCGTCCGAAAGCTTCTGCTCAAGCGCAGTCATGTCGTTCACGGTTTCGACCACGATGCTGGAATGCGGCGATTCAAAGCCGGCCGAGGCAAAGATCTTTACATAGCCGGCTCCCGCTTTCTGGGCGGCCATTGCGGTGAGGCGGGCAGCGCCATGCATTGTGCCCACCACCACCGCGACCAGACCGCGACTATATTTGTGATCGTGCGCGGACGGGCCAGAAAGCCGCGGCATTGGCAATATCCCGAAATTGCTGTCCGCTGTGATGCCGATGTCGATCCCGACCAGATTGCCCATTTTCGAGCGCGCCGGCTCCAGGAAATGGGACGGCTTGAAGGCACCGAGGGCGATGGTGGTATCGAATGGCCGGATATCATTGAGCAAGCTGCCGTGATCGGATTCGACTCCGCTCGGCAGATCGATGGCGACCCGTCGTTTTGCTCCCGCAAACAGCCGGCTGAAACTGGCGAACCACTCGTCGCCGACCGCGCGGGCCAGTCCGGTGCCGAACAGGCAGTCGACCAATTGCGGGGCCGGCTGTGCATCGGCCAGCGCCACCGTCTTGCCACGCCATAATGATCTTGCATGGCGAGCCGCGTCGGTCTTCGGTTCCAGCGCGGCCGCGACCTGGACGTCGACGCCTTTTTCCAGCAGCCACTGGGCGATGACATAGCCATCGCCGCCGTTATTGCCCGGGCCGCAAACCACTATCGTCGGCAGATCGGCAGCGATCCGCCAGATCATTTGCGCAGCCCCCTGCCCCGCGCGTCGCATCAGTTCCTCCACCGATGTTCCGCTGGCGATAACGGACTGCTCCGCCTGCTGCATTTCAGCGGCGGTCAATATATTCCCGTGGTTGAGCAAGATTGCCTCTAGTTTCCGGCTTGCGCCGGATCTTCCGTGTCCGGGGGCGTGCTGCCTGCCGTCGCTTCGGCCTTTGCGCCGCCCTTGATCCTTGCGGGCAGCAGATATTGGTCGGGACCCACGCTGACCAATATCCTGCCATCCTCGACGATCGATATCCTGGCCTGGTCAAATCCGTCGGCAGCCTCCATGCCACGTCCGTCGGTCAGCACGTTGAACCGCCGAAATCCGCCGTCGGGGTGGCGGATGATCATCGTCGTCCCGCCCTCGCCGCTCAACCGCTCGGTGTAGCAGTCGCGGGTAAAGTCGCTGGCCCCGTCGATGGCGCATTCGATTCTTCCGTCATCGCCGGCCTGTTCTGCGGCCCGCTCTTCCGCTTCCGCCAGTACCGCATTGTCCGGCCGGTTCTCGCAGGCGGTCAGAGCCAGCGAGAGTGCTACGATGCTAGATATCCGCATAGACATGTTTTTCTGCCTTCGCTCCCGGGTGGGTAACCGCACCCTGATAGGCCGGGCCGACATTCTGGGCATAGCGCCACAAGGCGCCCGAACCATAGTCGGTTTCGCGCTGGACAAAATGTTTCCGGCGCTCTGCCAATATGGCGTCGTCGACTTCGAGATCAATGATACCGGCTTCGGCGTCGATATTGATCATGTCGCCCTCCTCGATCAGGCCGATCGGTCCGCCATCGGCGGCCTCGGGGCCAACGTGACCGATGCAGAATCCGCGAGTGGCCCCCGAGAAACGGCCATCGGTGATCAGCGCCACCTTCTCGCCCATGCCCTGACCGTAAAGCGCAGCCGTGGTGGCCAGCATTTCGCGCATGCCGGGGCCGCCCTTGGGTCCTTCGTTGCGAATGACGACGACGGCGCCTTCCTTGATCTGCCGCTGCTCGACCGCGGCGAAGGCATCTTCCTCGCATTCGAAGACCTGGGCCGGACCGCGAAACTGCAGGCGCGCCATGCCGGCGACCTTGACGATCGCGCCTTCCGGTGCCAGCGAGCCGCGCAGGCCGACGACACCGCCGGTTGCGGTTATCGCGTGCTGGACGTCATAAATGACCTTCTGGTCCGGGTTCCAGACGATTTCCTCGATATTCTCGCCCAGCGTCTTGCCGGTGACGGTGATGCAGTCGCCCTTGATCAGGCCGTTGTCCATCATCGTCTTCATCAGCATGTAGACCCCGCCGGCTTCATGCATGTCCTTGGCGACATATTTGCCGCCCGGCTTGAGATCGGCCAGATAGGGCGTGGTCTTGAAGATCTCTGCGACGTCGAACAGGTCGAAATCGATCCCGGCTTCGCTGGCCATGGCTGGCAGGTGCAGGGCGGCGTTGGTCGATCCGCCGGTAGCGGCGACGACCCGTGCGGCGTTGACAAATGCGTCCCGGGTGCAGATGTCGCGCGGTCGCAGATTGAGCTCGATGAGGTTCATGATCTGCCTGCCCGCCGCCCGCGCCATGTCGTCGCGGGTTTCATAGGGCGCCGGCGCCATGTTGCTGTTCGGCAGCGACAGGCCGATGGCCTCGGCGACGCAGGCCATGGTGTTGGCGGTAAACTGGCCACCGCAGGCCCCGTGGCCAGGACAGGCGACCTTTTCCAGTTCGATCAGCTCCTGGAGCGGGCAATTGCCGGCGCTATGCTGTCCGACCGCTTCGAACACGTCGACCACGGTCACGTCATGGCCGTGGAACCGTCCGGGAAGGATCGAGCCGCCATAGACGAAGATCGACGGCACGTTTAGCCGCAGCATCGCCATCATCATGCCGGGCAGGCTCTTGTCGCAGCCGGCATAGCCGATGACCGCGTCATAGCAGTGGCCGCGGACGCTCAGTTCGACGCTGTCGGCGATCACCTCGCGCGACACCAGCGAGGCCTTCATCCCCTGATGGCCCATGGCAATGCCGTCGGTGACGGTGATCGTGTTGAACCGGCGGGGTGTGCCACCCGCCGCGATCACGCCTTCGCGGGCGATATCGGCCTGGCCGTCAAGCAAGGTGTTGCACGGAGCGCTGTCGTTGCCGGCGGAGGCGATGCCGACGAACGGCTTGCCGATATCCTCTTCCGTCATCCCCATCGCATAATAATAGCTGCGCTGGGGCGCGCGTTCCGGTCCGACACTGACGTGGCGGCTGGGCAAGCGGGACTTGTCGAATCTGTTGGTCATTCTGGCTTCCAATATGGTGTTTCCGGAGCGTCCTTCCAAAAGTCCGCCGGTTAAGCAAGAGCCGTTCTTATTTTATCACATGTACGCAATAAAATATCGGCAAAACGGCGCTGCCCGTCAGTCTCCATGATCAGGTCCTGGCGCAATTCAACGCCAAAATAGGGCTGGCCGATGGTTTCGCAGTGGCGGTTCATGGTCGCGTTGAGCAACTTTCCCGAATAAGGCAGCTGGTCGCCGACATTCAGCATCCCGTCCTGTTCGAGAAACCGGATCGCGAACCGGGAAGCCGTTTCATAGCGATTATACAATATGCCGATATCCCAGGGACGGACGAGCCCGGGATCGGTGCGAAGCGTGGGCGTGAAGCTGTGCAACGAAAGCACCAGCGCGGGCCCGAGATCCGCCACCAGCGAGTCGATCCGGTCGTGATAGGGATGGAAGAACCGTTGCAGCCGCGCTTCCCGCTGTTCTACGGAAATATTGTTGCCAGGAATCTCTATGCCATCACTGCGGACCGGAATGGTGGACGGTTCATCCGGATAGCGGTTGAGATCGGCGACCAGCCTGGAAGCCGAACCGAGAATTGCCATATAGCCGCTAGTCTCCGTCATCATCCGGGCGATCGCCGCGGTACCGGGATCAAAGGCGATATGTTCGTCCAGATGATGCGGCGCAATGGCGAGTTCGATATCAGCCGGCACATGGTTGGATGCATGGTCCGCGACGATCAGCACGCAACCTTCCGAGGGAACACCTGATATTTCAAAGGCTTCATTCATCGAAATCTTCCCTTCATCGTCCATATTTCTCCCAGGGCCGTTCGGCAGTGCTGCTCGGCTCGTTCGGCCGCCTGCACATTGTCAAACAGGGCAAAGCAGGTCGCACCGGACCCGGACATCCGGGCCATCACCGGCTCGCATTGGTCCAGCAGGTCGAGCACATCCGTCAATATCGGGACAAGGGCTGTCGCCGGTTTCTGCAGATCGTTCCGGCCGCTTCGGGCAACCGGCAGGACCTGCCCGTCTGCAAGCGCCCCCCGATCGATACCATCCCACGCCGCAAATATCCTGGCAGTCGAAACCGGAACCAGCGGATTGACCAGCAGCACCGTGCAGTGGTGCAGGCCATCGTCAGGAATGACGGTCAGATCCTGACCAATGCCTGTGCCGCGGCAGGTCCGATTGGCCACGCAGGCCGGAACGTCTGCCCCCAGCGGCCGCGCAATTTCGGCCAGGTCGGCAATCGAATGGTCCAGGCTCCAGAACCGGTTGAGGAGGCGCAGCGTAGCCGCAGCATCAGCCGAACCGCCGCCGATACCCGATGCAACGGGCAGCCGTTTTTCCAGGTGCAAGCGTGCACCCCGATTTACATGCGAAACCTCGGCAAGTCGCCGGGCCGCCTGCACAACCAGATTGTCAGTCTCGTCAAGCCCGTCCGCAAAGGGGCCGCCGATCGACAGTTGCAGTCCGGGGCCCGGTCCGACCGAAATCTCGTCTCCCTGGTCGAGAAAGGCAAATATCGTTTCGATCTGGTGATAGCCATCGGGCAGCTTTTTGCGCACATGGAGGGCCAGATTGATTTTTGCACAGGCGGTTTCGCTGTCGGATGCGCGCCAGACAGGATCAGCCATCAGGGCGATACAAGTTCGGGCCGGAGACCGAGATCAATCTTGCTGGCGAGACGCTCCGCATTTTTGCCCTCGGCAAACAGCCTGGCCGACTTCCAAGCATAGCGCGCCTCATATTGGCGGCCAACCTTCCAGTAGGCGTCGCCGAGATGCTCGTTGATCGTCGGATCCTGCGGCTGGCCTTCGAGCGCGCTTTCCAGATAGGTGACGGCGCGTCCATGTTCTCCGGTAATGAAATAGGCCCAGCCCAGCGAATCGGTGATCGCCGGCGAGTCGGAGCGAAGCTCATGCGCCCGCTTGATCGCTGCCACGGCGGCCTCCTGGTTTTCCCGGCGTTCGAGTTGGGCATAACCGAGATAGTTGAGGATCGTCGGCGAGTCGGGGAGAAGCTCATTCGCCTTCTGCAAGGACTGCAAACCGGCTGGCCAGATGCCGGCCTGTTCCTGAGCGCCGCCCAGCGCCAGCCAGTAATTGGCCATCAGCGCATCGGATCGCTCCAGCTTGTTGCCGAGCAGTATTGCGGCTTCATAAGCGGCGGCGGCGGCCTTGTTCTCGCCCTGCGCCTGCAGCGCCTGGCCCTTCAAAACATGCAGCTCGGGGGAATCAGGGTTGGCGGCGATCGCATTGTCCAACCGGGCAACCGCCTGATCATACTGGCCGGTTGTCGCGAGACTGGCGATCTGCGAGCTCAGACCGAGCAGATAATATGGGCTTTCGGTGCCGATCCGGGAATATGCGGGAATTGCCAGTTCGTGGCTTTCGTTCGCAGCATAGGCCCGGCCGAGGGTCAAATGGGCATAGTCTGACTGGGAAGCGACCCGCGCACCTGCCTGCGCCATCAACTGCGACAGAAATTCGGCTTGCTGGACCGCCATGTCGCCGGAAAGTCTCTGGAACAGAAACCCAAGGCCGATGGCCGGGGTGACCTTTTGCGCGACCCCTTTTTTCTGGCCCGCTTCTATTTTGCGCAACAATATCTGCTCTGGACCCGATGATTGCATCTTCAGGATTTCCATGGCGGTTGCCGGATCATTTTGTGCCCAGAAATGCCGTGCCGCCATTATCCGGACCGGCGCCATGCGCGGTTCGTTGCGTTCGACAGTCCCGGCAAGCAGAGCAATGGCGTCCCGCTCTTCCCGGTTCGCCAGCGTGGTCAATATCAGCTGCTCTTCCAGATAATATTTGGCGGTATTGCTGGATTGTGCCCGGGCAATCGCGACGGTCGCATCCCGACCCGTCGCGATATCCAGCCAGGCTTCAAGAAAGGGAGCAAGAAAGGCAAAGTTCGCGAGCGTTTCCAGCTCTGCAACAGCCAGCCTGGCGGCCTTCCAGTCGCGCTGCGCAAAGGCATCGGCATAAGTGACCAGCGGCATTTCGGGAGCCACGGAACCGTGCGACCGCAGGACACGAACGGCCTTGGCCGCGAGATCGAAATTGCCCACTTCGATGGCGTTGGCAAAGGCCCTTTCGGCCAGCAATTGGTTGTCCGGCTGCTTCTTGAGGCTCTCGGCATAGATCGTGGCCGCGGTCTGCAGCTGGTTGGCCGATTCTGCCAGCCGGGCCTCGACATAGCGGTTCAGATCGGTCGCACTGTCCCCGCGGCTGGCCAGCGCCGGCGAGACAGCGGACCCCGCGACCAGCAGTGCACCCAGACTCAGACTACATATTCGGATAATTTGGACCTCCGCCACCTTCCGGTACGACCCAGTTGATATTCTGGAACGGGTCCTTGATATCACAGGTCTTGCAGTGAACGCAATTTTGCGCGTTGATCTGGAATTTCGGCTTGCCCGCCTCGTCCTCGATAAATTCATAGACGCCGGCGGGACAATAGCGCGCAGACGGTCCGGCATAGACCGGCAGATTGACATTGACTGGAAGGTCGGGATCTTTCAGCTGCAGATGCACCGGCTGGTCTTCCACATGATTGGTGTTGGAGAGAAATACCGAGGACAGCCGATCAAAGCTGATCACGCCATCCGGCTTGGGATAGTCGATCGGGTGGCAGTGCTCGGCGCGCTTCAGCCGCGACCAGTCGGGATGCAGTTTCATCGTGAACGGCAATCTGATCTTGAGATGCTCCGCCCACATGTAAATGCCGGACAGAATCGTGCCGATGAAATCGCCATATTTCTCGACCGCCGGCAGGACGTTGCGGACCACCCGCAATTCCTCGCGGACCCAGCTGTTTTCATAGGCGGCGCCATAAGCGGTCAGCTCGTCGCTCGTCCGCTCCGCCACGATCGCTTCAAAGGCAGCCTCGGCTGCCATCATGCCGGTTTTCATCGCGGTATGGGTGCCCTTGATCCGGGGCACATTCACGAAACCGGCCGAACAGCCGATCAGCGCGCCGCCCGGGAAATAGAGTTTCGGAACGGCCTGGAAGCCGCCGTCGTTGATCGCGCGCGCGCCGTAGGAAACGCGCTTGCCGCCTTCCAGTATCTTGCGGATTTCGGGATGCTGCTTCCAGCGCTGCATTTCCTCGAACGGGGAGAGATAGGGATTTTCATAGTTCAGCCAGGTGACAAAGCCGAGCGCGACCTGATTGTCGGCCTGATGGTAGATGAAGCCGCCGCCGTTTGCGCCGTCGCTGAGCGGCCAGCCCTGCGAGTGGATCACTCGGCCCGGCTCGTGCTTGGCCGGGTCGATATCCCACAATTCCTTGACCCCGAGGCCGTATATCTGCGGTTCGCTTTCCGCATCGAGAGCGAACTGGCTTTTCAGTATCTTGGTAAGATGCCCCCGCGCCCCTTCGGCGAAAAATGTATATTTGGCATGCAGTTCAAGGCCGGGCTCGTAGTCCGGCTTGTGGCTGCCGTCGCGGGCCACGCCCATGTCTCCGGTGGCGACGCCCTTTACCGAGCCGTCCTCATTGTAGAGAATTTCCGCTGCGGCAAATCCGGGAAAGATTTCCACGCCCATATTCTCGGCCCGTTCGGCAAGCCAGCGGCACAGGTTGCCGAGCGAACCGGTATAGGTGCCCTTGTTGTGCATGAACGAGGGCGTGAAGAGATGGGGGATGGAGAATTTCTTTTTGCTGGTGAGGATCCAGTGGTGGTTCTCGGTCACCGGCGTGCGCGCCAGCGGACAGTCCTCGTCGCGCCATTCAGGGACCAGTTCATCAAGAGCCTTGGGATCGATGACCGCACCGGAGAGGATATGCGCGCCGATTTCCGAACCCTTTTCCAGGACGCATACCGAAAGCTCCTTGCCGGCATCATCCGCCAGTTGCTTGAACTTTATGGCGGCGCTGAGACCGGCGGGACCGCCCCCGACGATCACCAGATCATAAGGCATTGACTCTCGTTCACTCATGTCGCTTTTCCTACAATTCTTGCTTTTGTTCCATTGTACATTCGGTCTGTCGTAAACCGCAACCCGCTGGGCAGAAACCTGCTTTCCCGCCAATTGACCTATTCGTCAACTCATGACTCTATGCATTCATGAATTTATTCCAACCACCAACGGCAAATCCATCGGCAGAATCGATGATCAACAGTCTGCAACATTGGTGGTCACTTGCCGGTGTGGATCTGGATTACGCCGACAAGCCTTCAGCACTGCTGGCGGCGCAGCCGGTCGTTCCGGCGCACGCTTCTCCTCTGCCGCTCGCCGCTACGGAACCTCGACCGGCAGAGACCGCCTTGCCGGTCCGGGACGAGCGCTTCCCCTCCGGCTACGAGGATTTTATTGCCTGGCTCGCCAAGGATCCCGACCTGGTCGAGGCAGGCTGGTCGAACCAGCGGGTGCTGCCGCAGGGCGATCTGGCACCGCAAGTCATGGTCATTTGCGCGCTGCCGGAAAAGAACCGCAAGGGCGAAGCCCAGTTGTTCAATCCGGACAATCAGCAGCTGCTCGAAAGAATGCTGTCGGCGATCGGTTGCGATTCGGGACAATCCTATCTCGCTTCCATTGCCCTATCCGTCCCGGTTGATGGCAGAATAGACGAACGGCACTGGCCGGTCCTGAAGAAACGGCTTTTCCATCACATCGGGCTGGTCGGCCCCAGCCGCATAATATGTTGCGGCGATCTCGCGGCAAAGATCATATTCGGCGAAGACATGCTGACGGCGCGCAAAAATAAACAATTTATTAACCATGAAGCATCAAAAACAGAGGCGATCGTGACATTTCACCCGCGGATCCTGATCGAACGGCCCTTGTTCAAGGCCGAAGCCTGGAAGGATCTGCAAAAGCTGACAAGGATTTCTGCCCCGTGAAACTGAAACTTGCCCTGACCGCTTCCCTGCTTTCCCTCGTTGCAACGCCCGCTCTCGCCGATGACGGGGCGGTGCTCTACAACAGCGCGTCGATTGCCAAGGATATCCCGTCGCAGTTGCAGCGACAGCAATCCGACCATTATCGGGCCCTGTTTTCCGCGATGAGCGCCAATCAGTGGGACACGGCGAAAAACCTGCTGGATACCGCACCGACCGGTCCGCTCCGGTCGATTGCCCAGGCGGAATATTTTCTGGCCGCCAACAGCCCGCGGGCCGAACTGGGGCCGCTGCTGACCCTGGTCAACGAGGCGCCGCAGATACCGCAAGCCGCCCAGCTCGGTCGTCTGGCCCAAAAACGCGGTGCCCAGCTATTGCCAAGCCTGCCGCAGCGGAGAAACCTGTCCTGGGTTCCTGGTTCGCCGATTCGCTCCAAGCCGAAGGACGTCGATTCGGACAGCGCCGCCAACAGCGTGCGCGGCCAGATCATCGAATATATCAAGGGCGATAATCCGCAGGGCGCAGAACAATTGCTGAATGCCAGCGCCATGCAGATGTCCCCCGAAGGACGCACGGAACTCGAACAGCGGGTTGCATGGTCCTATTATATCGAAAATGACGACGCTTCTGCTTTGCGTCTCGCTCAGCAGGCGCAGAGGGGCGCTGGCGAGTGGGTGGGTCATGCCGACTGGGTTGCCGGCCTCGCCGCATGGCGCCTGAACGATTGCCGGACAGCGAGCAGCTCGTTCGAGAAAGTCGGTCGATCCGCGGCCAATGTCGATTTGAAAGCGGCCGGCCTCTACTGGAGCGCCCGGTCCGATCTCAGATGCGGCCAGCCGGAAAGAGTGCAGGGAAAGTTGCAGGCTGCAGCACAACTGGACAACAGCTTCTACGGCATGCTCGCCACCCAGACGCTGGGCATGGCGCCGGCCAAATCCGCTGCCGCCGAATCCTTCGAAAAATCGGACTGGCGGGCGCTCGAGCGACACGAGAATGTCCGGGCAGCCATTGCCCTGGTCGAGATCGGCGAGGAACGGCTGGCGGACGAGGTGCTACGGCACCAGGCAACCATTGGCGACGACAGCGATCACCCTGCGCTCATCAAGCTGGCCCGCGAGCTGGACCTGCCGCGCACGCAGATCTGGCTGGCGCACAATGCACCGCGCGGGATGAAACCCGATGTTCAGGCCGGTTTTCCGGCACCAAAATGGAAACCGGACGGCGGCTGGCGCGTGGATCCGGCGCTTGTCTACGCGCATACGTTGCAGGAATCCGCATTCCGCAGCCAGGTTGTCAGCCCGGCCAATGCGATCGGCCTGATGCAGGTGCGCCCGGGAACGGCCGGGGATATTGCCAGGGCCAATGGCCTGAATTTCAATGAAGCGGATCTGTACCGGCCTTCGACCAATCTGGAATATGGCCAGTCCTATCTCGAATATCTCGGCAAATCCTCGATCACCGGAGGCAAGCTGCCGAAGATAGCGGCGGCCTATAATGCTGGACCCGGCGCAGTGCAGCGCTGGAACAGCGAAATCAGGGACAATGACGACCCGCTGCTGTTCATGGAAAGTATTCCCTATGTCGAGACCCGGGGATATGTATCGATCATATTGCGCAACTACTGGATGTACGAGAAGCAGGCCGGTATCCAGTCTGCCAGCGCCCGGGCGCTGTCGCAAAATCACTGGCCGCAATTTCCCGGCCATCCCGACAAGCGGAAGACGCAGTTCACGTCCCGCTGATGCCAAAAAGCCGGACAGTGCATTTCGCACTGCCCGGCTTTTGATTGTCGGCTGTATTTTGACCTAGTAGCGGTAATGGTCCGGCTTGAACGGGCCTTCCTTGGGCACCCCGATATAGTCAGCCTGTTCCTGGCTGAGCTTGTCCAGTTTCACGCCCAGTTTCGCCAGATGCAGTTCGGCGACCTTCTCGTCGAGATGCTTGGGCAGGACATAGACGTCATTTTCATATTGCTCGGGGCGCAGCCAAAGTTCGATCTGCGCCAGTACCTGGTTGGTGAAACTGGCCGACATCACGAAGCTCGGGTGACCGGTTGCACAACCCAGATTCACCAGACGGCCCTGGGCCAGAATGATGAGCTTTTTCCCGTCCGGGAATTTTACTTCATCGACCTGCGGCTTGATCTCGGTCCATTGCATGTTCTTGAGCGCGCTGATCTGGATCTCGCTGTCAAAATGACCGATGTTGCAGACAATCGCACGATCCTTCATGGCCCGCATGTGATCGACGGTGATCACGTCCTTGTTGCCGGTCGTGGTCACGAAAATATCGCCCCGCTTGGTGCCCTCGTCCATGGTCACGACTTCAAAGCCTTCCATCGCCGCCTGCAGTGCGCAGATCGGATCGATTTCGGTTACCAGGACGCGCGCGCCGCCGTTGCGGAGAGACTGGGCCGAACCCTTGCCGACATCGCCGAAACCGGCGACCACGGCGACCTTGCCGGCCAGCATCACGTCGGTGGCGCGACGGATCGCGTCGACCAGCGATTCCTTGCAGCCATAGAGATTGTCGAACTTGGACTTGGTGACGCTGTCGTTGACGTTGATCGCCGGGAACGGAAGCTTGCCGATCTTGGCCAGTTCGTAAAGGCGATGGACGCCGGTGGTGGTTTCTTCGGAAACGCCCTTGATCGATTCGACCGTCTTGGTCAGATAGCCAGGACGTTCCTTCAGAAAGCGGGTCAGAGTGGCGACGAAGACTTCTTCTTCCTCGTTGTCCGGCTTGAACAATTCTTCACCCGCTTCGACCCGGGCGCCCCAGAGAGCGAACATGGTGGCGTCGCCGCCATCGTCGAGAATCAGATTGCAGGTTTCGTCCGTGCCCCAGTCGAAGATCCGCTCGACATAGGCCCAATATTCCTCGAGCGTTTCGCCCTTGGTTGCGAAGACCGGCGTTCCGCCCGCTGCGATAGCCGCTGCGGCATGGTCCTGGGTGGAGAAAATATTGCAGGAAGCCCAGCGGACTTGTGCGCCGAGCTCGAGCAGAGTTTCGATCAGCACCGCAGTCTGGATGGTCATGTGCAGCGAACCGGTAATCCGCGCACCTTTCAGAGGCTTCTCCGCGCCAAATTCTTCCCGCAGAGCCATCAGGCCCGGCATTTCGGTTTCTGCGATTTCAATCTCTCTTCGACCGAAATCGGCGAGAGAAATGTCCTTGACTACATAATCTTGGGTTGCGGTATCCGCTGCGGTGGCCACTGGCTGTCTCCTTGGAAAACGAAAAGCCGCACGGGCAATCCGGTGCGGCGACATGGCCATGCAATAGCGGCTTGTGCCTCTGGAAGCAAATATAAAGATGTCTTTATATTTGAAATTATGTGAGTCTGCCGCGCCTCAGCCGGTAACAATCCATAGATCAGGCGCTGCCAAATCCGCTCGACAGTTTCGTCGGGTCAATGCCCTGGGCCTGCCATGCCATCAGCCATTTGTCTCCGGACTCGGTCTCGTACAGCCATTCGGGAGATCCCTCGGCGATCGACCAGCCATTCTGGGTCAGTTCGGATTCCAGCTGGCCCTCCCCCCATCCCGAATAGCCGAGCGCGATGATCCATTGCTGCGGTCCCCGTCCCTGGGCGATGGCGCCGAGCATTTCGACCGAGCTGCTCAGCCCCCAGCGATTGCCGACCTGCAGCGTATCCAGCATATTGATATCGAGAGTGTGAAGAATGAAGCCGCGTTGGGTTTCCAGGGGACCGCCGAGAAAAATGCTGCAGTCTGGCGCTTGACCCGGATCGATCTCAAATTGTTTCAGCACATCGTGAAAGCCGATGCCGTCGACCGTCTCCCCGATGTTGATGCCCAGGGCGCCATTTTCGTCATGCGAACAGATGGCCACCACCGATCGTTCAAAGCGGGGATCGGCCATTCCCGGCGTGGCAAGAAGAAATTGTCCGGAGAAGAATTTGCTGTCGTTCATCACCGGCAGCATAGCGATGCAATTCTCGACTGCCCATGGGAAATTTGGCGTCTCCCTGTTTCGCAGCTTTGCCGACTTGCAATTTCATGCGCCTGTCACCACTATCAGCTACAGAGGCGAGTGTTCACCGCCCCATTCAAACCAGGAGCAAGACATGATCAATAAAGGCGACAAGATTCCCGACGTAAAGCTGGTCAAGGCAACCGCAGACGGTCCGCAGCAAATCAGTTCGAGCGAGTATTTCGCCGGCAAGAAAGTGGCGCTCTTTTCCGTCCCCGGCGCATTCACGCCGACCTGTTCGGCGAAGCATCTTCCCGGCTATGTCGAGAAGGCCGAAGAGCTGAAGGCCAAGGGCGTGGACGAAATCGCCTGCACCGCAGTCAATGACGCCTTCGTGATGAGTGCCTGGAACGAGTCAGCCGGTTCGGAAGATGTCACGATGCTGGCGGACGGCAATGGCGAATTTGCCGAGGCCGTTGGCCTGACCATGGATGGTTCCGGCTTTGGTCTGGGCAAGCGCGGCCAGCGTTTCTCGATGATCGTCAACGATGGCGTGGTCGAGGAGCTCAATGTCGAAGCACCGGGCGATTTCAAGGTCAGCGCCGCGGAATATATGCTCGACCAGCTCTAGGCCGAGAGAAACAAGCAAGGGCCGGCGGAAACCATTGTTTCCGCCGGCCTTTTTGTGCCTACCATCCGCAGCTCTTGCCCTTATTCTCTTCCTTCAGCCAGTCCATCAGCGGCGCGAAATAGCTGATCATGGCCGAGCCATCCATTTCGCGCTTGCCGGTGAAGGCTTCCAGCGCGTCGGGCCAGGGCTTGGATGCGCCCAGTTCCATCATCGCGTTCAGCTTCGCGCCCACTTGCTCGTTGCCGAAGAAGGAACAGCGGTGAAGCGGTCCCTTCCAGCCAGCAGCATCGCAGGCCGCCTTGTAGAACTGGAACTGCAGGATGCGGGCGAGAAAATAGCGCGAATAAGGCGTATTGCCCGGGATGTGATATTTCGCACCGGGATCGAATGCATCGGCGGGCCGGTCGACCGGTGGCGTAATGCCCTGATATTGCAGCTTCAGATCGTGCCAGGCGGTTGTATAATTGGCCGGCTTGATATCGCCCCGGAACACGCCCCAGCGCCATTTGTCGACCAGCAGGCCGAAGGGCAGGAACGCCACCTTGTCCATCGCCTGGCGCAGCAGCAGCCCGATATCCTTGTCCGCGCTGGGCACCTTGTCGGCGTCGAGCAGGCCCACCTGCACCAGATATTCCGGGGTGATCGAAAGCGCGACGGCGTCGCCAATGGCCTCGTGGAAGCCGTCATTGGCCCCATCGAGATGCAGGTAGCTCTGCTTGTTATAGGCGCGCTGATAATAATTGTGGCCAAGTTCGTGGTGGATGGTGGTGAAGTCGTCGCCATTCACCTTGATGCACATCTTGATCCGGATATCGTCCTTGTTGTCAATGTCCCAGGCGCTGGCATGGCAGACGACTTCGCGGTCCGCCGGCTTGGTGAACATCGAGCGTTCGTAGAAGGTCTCCGGCAGCGGTTCGAAGCCGAGCGAGGAGAAGAAGCCCTCGCCTGCCTTGACCATCTTCATCGCGTCATAATCTTTCGCGACCAGCAGTTCGGTCGTGTCATAGCCGATGTCGCCGGCGCCTTCCGGTGCAACGATATCATAGATATTGCCCCATTCCTGCGCCCACATATTGCCGAGCAGATCGGCGCGGATCGGACCAGTAGCGGGCTGGACCTCGGCGCCATATTTTTCGTTGAGCTTGTCGCGGGTGTAGCAATGCAGTTCGTCATAGAGCGGCTTGACCTGCGCCCATAATTTGTCGGTCAGCCTGGCGAAATCGTCGGCCGGCATGTCATAGCCGGAGCGCCACATCGCGCCGACATCCGCAAATCCGAGTTCCCGGGCGCCTTCATTGGCGATCTCGACCATTCGGGCATAGTCATCCTTCATCGGCGCGCCGACATTGGTGTGCCAGCTTTCCCACATTTCCTTGAGCTCGTCGGGGTTGCGGTTGGTGCCCATTGCAGCCTCGATATCGGAGCCGTTGATGGGCTTGCCGTTCAGCGTACCCTTGCCCTTGCCATAGGCCGAGTTGAGCTTGGTGGCGATTTCGTTCAGTTCGGTTGCGGCGCCCTCGGTGGTCGGGGCGGGCAGCACGATGCCGCCGCGCAGCTTGTCCAGCTTGCGCCGGGTAACCGCGTCGAGTCCCTCGACATCGTTGAACCGGGCTGCATCGATCGCCGCCTGTACCGACATGGTCGTGCCCTCTGCGCCGGCCTTGGCCGCGAGCGCGTCGGTATCATGGGTGATATAGGTCGAGTTGATCCAGTAGGTGCGGGCTGCATCGATCGAGAAATCATACAGCTTTTTTTCTGTTTCCTCGACGAACTTGCGAGCGTCGGCGGCCGTGGGTGGGGCGGATTCCGCCATCGCATCCTGTGCATGTTGCTGGGCGAGGGCCGGCGTGGCAATGGCCATGGTGGCGATCGCGACGATCGAAGCAGCGGTTTTCATTTTGTCATCCTCATCATTGTGATTTTGGTTAGAATTGAAACTTTATCCCGTGCCGGTCAAGTCCGCGTTTCGCGCCAGCGCCAGATCAGGGCAACGATCATCGCCACGGTGCCGACAATCCAGGCAATTATCTTGACCGGCTGGGCCAGGGCGGCGGTTGCCGCCAATATGTCGCTGCCCTGCTCGCGCAATAGCTGGACCAGCTGACAGACTGTTTCGACATAGTCGGACAGGCCGAAGAAAAAATAGGCGACAATGCAGAGCAGGCCGAGTTTTTTCAGGGTCGGTGATTGCGCCCGCTGCCAGATCAGCCGGCCGCCAATGATGCCGCCCGACATGTAGAGGGTGATGAAGACCAGATCGGCGATCATGCCCCAGCGGGCGAGGTCGAGCACGCCCGCCCTGGCCCAGCTTTGCTGGATGGCATTGACCCGTTCGGCGGTCGCAGCGCCTTGATGATCGCCGATACCTTGCGGAGCGATGGCGGTTTCCAGCGCTCCGCCCGAAATCAGGAGATAAAGCAACAGCGCCAGACCGCTGCCCCAAAAAATCCAGAAATTGCGCCAGCTATACAGGTTTGACATCATTCCTCCTATCCGACCAGAAAACGCACCATTTCCTGTCCCAGTTCCGCCCTGGTCACGCTGCTCATATGGGTTCCGGGAATTGCGACATGCCGGCCGTTCGGCAGCAGCGCGGCAAGTTCCTCCGGCGACCCATTGTCGCGATCCTCGCTGCCGCACAGGACCAGCGTTTCCGTTGCTATCCCGGCGACATCGTCCACGGTCAGGTCGGAGAAGGTGCCGAGCAGCAGCCGTGCCGCGACCGGGTCTATTTTCTGGCTTTTCATGAACTGGATCGCCAGCCAGTGCGGATCGCCGCGCCGGGCGCTGTCCCTTGAATCGATCGCCTCGAAGAAAAAGTCGCGTCGCCGGGCCCAGCCCGACAGGCCCTGCAGGCCCATGCCGGCCAATATCGCCTTGCCCGGCGTCGTGCCCGTCGCCAGCATCCTGGCGGTCGTGCGCGCGCCGAGCGAAAATCCGCCAAGATCAAAGTCGGATAAGCCGAGATGAGCGACCAGGGCCTCGGTGTCCTTCACTAGTATATCAGCGGGATAAGCGGCCGGATCATGCGGCGCCGCGCTGTCGCCATGGGCCCGCAGGTCGGGCATGATCACCCGGAACCCGGCTTCGGCGAGCGCATCGGCATGGCCGAACTTGATCCAGTTGGTATGGGCATTGGAGAACAGGCCGTGGAGCAGGATCAGGGGCCGCCCCTGCCCGATCTCGTGAATCTTGAGCGAAACGCCGTCAAAGGAGGAGAAATCCCAGTTTTTCGTGGTCATCAATCGGCTCTCACAATGCGAATTTGGCCAAGGTCGGGGTCGGGGGCCCCAAGGTCGGGGCCGGGGGCGGCAGTTCGGCAGCGTCCGTCGCCATTCGATTCAGCGGTCCTGGCAACAGGGATTTTGAACGAACGAACCAGCCGAGCCATATCGACAGCCTAACGTTTCGACAGCACGGAGGAAAGCGGGAAAAAATCTAGCGCTCGGCCAGACCCTTCTGCTTCATCCGCCAGAGCGCCAGGTCAATCCGGTCCTGTCCGAAAAACGGTTCGCCCTCGAACACCAGAGTCGGCACGCCCCAGTGGCCCGCCGCTTCCAGCGCCTTCTGATTGTCGGCAATTTCGGCGTCGAGCGCTTCGGCCTCCGTCGCGGCTTCCGCCTTCAATTCGGCATAGTCGAGGCCCGCCCGCTCGGTCGCCTTTTCCAGATGGTCGCCTTCATGCCAGCCTGCCGTGCCGCCCCAGATCATTTGCGAGACCTCATTGGCGAATTCCAGCCCCAGGCCGCGCCGCGAAGCCGCCTGCCCCATGCGGGTCAGTTCGAAAATATAGGGTTGTTCATCGGCGATCTTGCGGGTCGCGATATCCTGGACGATCGGATCGGGATTGGGCGGGGCCATCGGGATGCCCATAAATTGCGCGACACGAATCATGTCGCGGAACGTGTAGCCGAGCCAGTTGGGATGATTTTTCTCGAAGAAATCCGGATCCCGGATCGCCAGCGGATAGACGAAGCGCTGGTTGATCTTCAGGTCATATTTTTCGGTCAGTTCCACATAGCGCCGCGTGGCCAGATAGCTGTAGGGCGAGCGAAAGGACCAGTAGACGTCTGCTTGTAATGTCATGCCTGATGCATGGCATAATCGCCGGGCGAGAGAAAGCCGGAATCGGACGGCGCGATTTGCCGCTCGCCCTTCGTGGGGGTCGGCCCGAATATCTAATCATTGTATATAATAAAATCTGATATTATAAAGTCCGGATGAGCGACAATATGGGATTTCTGATCGGCGACATTTCCCGCCTGATCCGCCGGACCTTCGACCAGCGGGCCAAGGAAATTGGCGTCACCCGACCGCAATGGCGGGTGCTGACATGGCTCAAGCGTCACGAAGGGATCAACCAGAGCGCGCTGGCCGACAAGCTCGAACTGGATGCGATGACCTTGTGCCGGATGGTCGACCGGTTGCAGGATGCCAAGCTGGTCGAACGCCGCCCTGACCCTGCCGACCGCCGGGCATGGCAATTGTTCATGACCAGCAAGGGCTCGGCCCTGAGCAATCAGCTGGAACCGATTGGCGAGCAATTGCTGCAGGATGCGCTCGCGGATATGCCGGACCGGGACCGCGAGCATCTGCAGGTCCTGCTCGAACTGTTTCGCAGCAATCTGCAGGCGATCGACGAAATTGACGCCAAGCGGAAGCAGACCGCCAATGGCTGACAATCCCAACCCCACAATCGATGCAGAGGCAATGCAGACGATGCCCGGCGACGGGGGGGCGCCGAAGCGTTCGCCGGCACGGCAGATCGGTCGCTGGCTGCTGATGCTGTCGGTTCCGCTGCTGCTGGCCGCCGTCGGCACTTATTACTGGATCATCAGCGATCATTATGCCTCCACAGACAATGCCTATGTGCAGCAGAATATCGTGGCGGTTTCGCCCGAGATCGGCGGAAAGATCATTGACGTGGGGGTGAGCGAAAACCAGCTGGTTGCAGCCGGTGACCTGCTTTTTGCGATTGATCCGGCTCCCTATGAACTGGCGGTCGCCCAGAGCAATGCCCGCATTGCGGCCGCGCAGGTGGAAGTGCAGAATTTGCAGACCGATTATCAGGTCAGCGGCGTCGATATCGAGGCCGCCCGGCAGGACATTGCCTTCGCACGGTCCAATTACGAGCGGCAGGCGACGCTGATGGAGAAAGGCTTCACCACCCGCGCCCGACTGGACGCGGCCCAGCATGAAGTCGATCTGGCGCGGGCGAAGCTGAAATCGGCGCAGGCCGATGTGGTAGCCGCCAAGTCGCGGCTGTCGACCGGTTCGGCCGTGCCCGGCGAAAATCCGGATGTGGCCGATGCCGAGGTTGCCCGGGATCAGGCCCTGCTCAATCTCCAGCGCGCCAGGGTTCTGGCGCCGATTTCGGGACGGGTGGCCCAGTCCACCCGGCTGCAGACCGGTCAGATGATGGTCTCGGGACTGCCGGCGGTGTCGATCGTCGATGACCGGAACAGCTGGGTCGAAGCCAATTTCAAGGAAACCGACCTGGCACGGATGAAGGTCGGGCAGAAAGCCAAGATCACGATCGATGCCTATCCCGGCCTGGAACTGAACGGCGTGGTCGACAGTATCGGCGCGGGGACCGGATCGGAATTTTCCGTGCTGCCTGCGCAAAATGCCAATGGCAACTGGGTCAAGGTGACGCAGCGGGTGCCGGTGCGGATCCGGATTGTCGACAAGTCGCCGAGACAGCTGATTGCCGGCATCTCGGCCGAGGTGACCGTCGACCTGCAAACACGCGGTGAATAGCAGCGATCCGAACAGGGCCGCTTTGCCGGTCGACAACCGGATATTGCTGACGATGGCGGTGATGCTGGCCAATATCATGCAGATACTGGATTCGACCATCGCCAATGTCGCCCTGCCCCATATGCAATCGGGGCTGGGCGCGACACTGGACTCGGTCACCTGGGTGCTTACCAGCTATATCCTGGCCACGGCGATCGCCATTCCGATCACCGGCTGGATTGCCGACCGGATCGGGTCGCGGAACCTGTTCCTGCTGTCGGTGGCGGGATTCACCCTGTCGTCGCTGCTGTGCGCGACCGCGACAAGCCTGGAGCTGCTGGTCTTCTATCGGGTCATCCAGGGGCTGTCCGGCGCGTTCATCATGCCGCTGTCGCAAACCGTGATGCTCGACATCAATCCGCCGGAAAACCACCCACACGCCATGGCTATCTGGGGCATGGGCGTGATGATCGCTCCCGTTGTTGGCCCGATCATCGGCGGCTATCTCACCGAGAATTTCAGCTGGCAATGGATATTCCTGATCAACGTGCCGCTGGGCATCATTGCCGTGCTGATGCTGTGGACCTTGTTGCCGTCGCGGCCGATCACCAAGCGCAAATTCGACCTGTCGGGCTTTGCCCTGTTCGCCATCTTCATCGCGTCCTTCCAGTTGATGCTGGATCGCGGCAATCGCGAGGACTGGTTTGAAAGCTGGGAGATCATCATCGAATTCGGCATTGCCGCAGCGGCGCTGTGGATGTTCGCCATCCACATGGCGACCGCCCGCAACCCCTTTCTGTCGCGGGACCTGTTCCGCAACCGCAATCTGGTCACGGCAATGCTGCTGATGATCGTCGCCGGCGTGGCGATGTTCTCGACGATGGCGCTGCTGCCGCCGATGCTGCAGAATATTTATCATTACAGTCCGACCGACGCCGGCATATTGCTGGCACCGCGCGGGATCGGCGTGTTTCTGGGCATGGCGATCGGCAGCCGGCTGGCGAGCCTGGTCGACGCCCGCTTCGTGGTTGCGACCGGAATGGCGCTGGCCTCCTATTCTGCCTGGATGATGACCGGATGGAGTCTCGAGATGGAAAGCGCACCGATCATCGTGAGTGGCGTCATCCAGGGTCTGGGCATGGGCGCGCTGTTCGTGACGATGAACATCCTGGCCTTCTCTACCCTGCCCATGAGTTTGCGGACCGACGGCGCCAGCATGCTCAACTTGGCGCGGACCATCGGCGCCTCGGTCGGGATCGCCGTGTTCGTCGGGCTGCTCGGTCGGAACTGGCAGATCAGCCATGCCGATATTGCCGGCAATGTCACCGAAGCGCAGCTGTCGCCGGTCAGCCCGACGAGCATCGGCCGCCTCGGGCCCTATGGCGACCAGGCGATGGCGCTGATTGACGCGGAGGTGAACCGGCAGGCGCTGATGGTCGCCTATCTTGACGACTTCTGGCTGATGGCGCTGGTCACGGCGCTGTGCATTCCGCTGGTGTTCCTGATGAAGAAACCCCAGCGGACCAACGTCAATTCACTGGAAAGCGCGGGTGCGACGCACTAGCCCTTCTGCAAATGCTTGCGGCCCAGCAATTCCGCGATCTGCACCGCGTTGAGCGCCGCGCCCTTGCGCAGATTGTCGCTGACGCACCAGATGTTGAGGCCGTTTTCGACCGTTGGGTCCTCGCGCACGCGGCTGATGAAGGTGGCGCCGTCGCCGACACATTCGACCGGGGTGACGTAGCCTTCGTCCTCGCGCTTGTCGACCAGCATGATGCCGGGCGCGTCGCGCAGGATCTTCTGCGCGTCGGCGGCGGACAGTTCATTCTCGAATTCGATGTTGATCGATTCGCTGTGGCCGACAAACACCGGCACGCGGACGCAGGTCGCGGTAACCTTTATCTTCGAATCGAGGATCTTCTTGGTCTCGACGACCATCTTCCATTCTTCCTTGGTCGAGCCGTCGTCGAGGAACACATCGATATGCGGGATCACGTTGAAGGCGATCTGCTTGGTGAAGACGCGGTTTTCCTTGGGATCGCCGACGAAAATGGCGCGGGACTGTTCGAACAGTTCGTCCATGCCGCCCTTGCCGGCGCCGGACACCGACTGATAGGTGGAAACGACAACCCTCTTGATCGTCGCGGCATCGTGCAGCGGCTTCAGCGCCACCACCATCTGCGCGGTCGAGCAATTGGGATTGGCGATGATATTGCGCTTCTTGTAGCCGTCGATCGCTTCCGGGTTCACTTCCGGCACGATCAAGGGCACGTCCGGGTCCATTCGGTAGAGCGAGCTGTTGTCGATCACCACGCAGCCGGCGGCAGCGGCCTTGGGGGCATATTCCTTGGTCGCGGCGGAACCGGCGGCAAACAGGGCTATATCCCAGCCAGCAAAGTCGAAATGTTCGATATTCTGGACCTTGAGCATCTTGCCGGTGTCGCCAATCTCGATCTCGCTGCCCTGCGAACGGGACGAGGCAACGGCGGCGAGCTCGTCATAGGGAAATTCGCGCTCTGCCAGAACGTTGAGCATTTCGCGCCCGACATTGCCCGTAGCGCCGACAACTACAATTTTGTAACCCATGAAACTTTTCCTGTGCCTGATAGTAAAACAGCCGGTTTTCCTGATGGGGAGAACCGGCTGCCTGAAACTGTTATGAAGCGTTGGTTATTTTGCTTCGGTGCCTTTCACTGGCTGGTTCAAACGGCGCTCGGCAATACGGGCCCGCTTACCAGTCCGGCCGCGCAGATAGTAAAGCTTGGCGCGACGCACGACACCGCGGCGAACCACGGTGATGCTGTCAATATTGGGGGAGTAGAGCGGGAACACGCGCTCGACGCCTTCGCCGAACGACATTTTGCGTACGGTGAAGTTGGAGCCCATGCCGCGATTGGTCCGGGCGATGCACACGCCTTCGAAATTCTGGGTACGGACGCGTTCGCCTTCGACGACGCGGACACCGACGCGCAGCGTGTCGCCAGCACGAAATTCGGGGATTTCCTTGGACGCGATAAAGGCGTCGACGGCTTCTTTTTCCAATGTCTGAATCAGGTTCATGACCTATTCCTTATCTTTATCTTTTTCCTGCGCACCAGAGGGCGACTGATCCGGAGCATCCCTGTGACGCTCCCATAAATCCGGCCGCCTTAGCCGTGTATCTTCCTCTGCCCTTTGTTTCCGCCAAGCAGCTATTTTCGCATGATCCCCCGATCGCAAGACTTCAGGGATGATGCGCCCTTCCCATATCTGAGGTCGGGTATATTGCGGATATTCCAGAATTCCGTGCTCGAAACTCTCGTCATCTCCGCTGGAAGACGCGCCCATTACCCCGGGAAGCAGCCGAATGCAAGCGTCTAAAAGCACCAGCGCGCCCATTTCTCCGCCGGACAGGACATAGTCGCCGATGGAGACTTCCTCGATCGGGCGGGCATCGAACAGGCGCTCGTCAAAACCCTCGAAACGGCCGCAGATTATGGTGACACCGGGCCCGGCGGCGATATCGCGGACGCGGGCCTGGGTGAGCGGTTTGCCGCGGGGGGTCATGGCGAGGATGGGGGCGGTGTGAGGCGGGAGAACCGTTCGTGCCGAGCCTGTCGAGGCACCGGTCTGCTGGCCGCTTTGTCCTTCGACAGGCTCAGGGCGAACGGTGTTTGAGGCCGTTAGCCCTGAGCTTGTCGAAGGGCGCTTCTCGTTCGAGAGGCGTGGTTCGACAGGCTCACCACTAACGGATTTGTGCACCTCTCCCCCGTTCGTGTCGAGCGCAGTCGAGACACCGGTGCCCCCCAACTCGTCTCTCGACTGTGCTCGAGACGAACGGACTTGATCGCCCATTCGCGCCACCGCGTGGTCCAATGCCGCCGCCATGACATCAGCCCGCAGCACCATGCCCGCGCCGCCGCCGGCCGGCGTGTCGTCGACGCTGCGGTGCCGGTCGGTCGTAAAATCGCGCGGGTTGATGGTGTCGCAGACCCACTTTCCCTCGACCAGCGCCCTGCCCGCCAGCGACGTGCCGAGCGGTCCGGGGAACATCTCCGGGTAAAGAGTCAGGATTTGGGCGGTGAAGGTCACGGTAATTCCTGTGTTCGGCTAAATTTCTTACAAAATTTCACCGCGAGATATGCGGTGAGAAAAGCACACGGAACACTTAAACAAACCAGTACCAGCAGAAAGATGCCTTGCGCGCCTCCATCGACTAAGATGCCGTGCCAGTAGATGAGGTAAAACAGAATAGCGCTGCTGCCCAAATTTCCGATTACGGCAAACAATATCGCTTTCCTACCCCTTTGTGTCCACGAATACACAAGAGTAGCGATGATAGTCGCAGGGATAGTCAAAGCGAAGAGCGTAAGCGCTATTATGATCCAGCCCAAGAACTGGGTCATTTCCGGTTGCGCCAGTTGATCCACAAAATGGACGTGGTCATGCTGACGAAGAAACTGCCGAAAAGGCCGATGGCAGCGCCCCTGGTCATGGCCGCGATTCCGTTGCTGCCGCAGGTCGGGACATCGGTGCAATAGGCCGATTGCAGCCACCAGAGGCTGAACAGCCAGTAGAGCACGAACAGGACCGGTATCGGAAGGCTGGCCCAGATTGGCAGCCAGCCGAGGCTTATGTCGGGCTTGCGGCGCCTGGCAATCTCTACGATCGCGATGGTCAGGCCCGCGATGATCAGGATGACGATGATGAGGGTCATCAGGCCGGCTCAACGAAATCGGCCAGCACGATCGCGGGATCGCTGCGCATGTCGATGGCCTTGACCGGGACCATGAATTTCTTGCCACTGGCGCGCTCGATCTCGATCACGTCGCCGGCGCCGAATTCGTAGATGGCGAAGATCTTGCCCAGCTCCTCGCCCTGATCGCTGACGCAGCGCAGGCCGATGATGTCGATATGGTAGAATTCATCCTCGTCCAGCTCCGGCAGGGCCGAGCGCGGGACGGTGAGTTCGGTGCCGCGGGCGGCTTCGGCGGCGTTGCGGTCGGTGATTTCGGCGATGCGGGCGATGGCTCCCATCTTGTGGGGCTTGACCGATTTCAGGGTCAGCTTGCCGTCATTGAAATTCTTGTGGACGGTCAGGCTGTCGAGACTGTCGCAGAACAGCTTCAGCCGGACCTCGCCGGTGATCCCGTGGGCGCCGATGATGACAGCGAGCGGGACCGGATTGTCGGGCGCGGATGTCACAGACCCCTCCCGTTCGGGGAAGAGATTGGGGCGGGATTTGACGAGGACCATGGGTCGCTACGCGAGCGATGCTGTCGCATCGCCACCACCCCAACCCCTCCTCTGAAGAGGAGGGGCTTTGACATTAGCTGGCGGCCTTTTCTTCAGCTGGCTTGTCTTCTGCAGGGGCTTCCTCGGCAGGAGCCTCTTCAGCCTTGGCTTCTTCTGCAGGAGCGGCTTCGGCTGCCGGAGCCTCTTCCGCAGCAGGTTTTTCTTCAGCAGCGGCTTCTTCAGGAGCAGCGGTTTCTTCGGCCGGAGTTTCGGCGGCGGCTTCTTCGGCCGGTGTTTCTTCAGTCGGAGTTGCAGCGGCTTCCTTGGCGGCTTCTTCAGCAGCAGCGGCCTTTTCCGCTTTCTCTTCGAGACGCTCGGTGGCCTTTTCGCCCGGCTTGCCCTTGTTCGGATTGTTGCGCGCTTCGCGCTTCAGCAGGCCTGCGGCGTCAAGGAAACGCGATACGCGGTCCGATGGCTTGGCGCCATTGTCGAGCCAATGTTTCGCACGCTCGGCATCGAGAACCACGCGCTTTTCGTCGTCCTTTGCGAGCAGCGGGTTGTAGCTGCCGACGCGTTCGATGAACTTGCCGTCGCGCGGGGCGCGGACGTCGGCGACGACGATCTTGTAATAAGGGCGTTTCTTGGATCCGCCGCGGGACATTCTGATTGCTACTGCCATGTTAATAAACCTTTCTTAAAAATACATATATTCAAATAGTTGCGTCATTTCTTCTTGTTCAGTAATTTTGCCAGATCGGGGGGAAGTCCGCCCGGCGACATGTCGGACAGGCCCGGCATGCCGGCCATGCCGCCATCCTGGCCGCCCATTCCCGCGCCAGCAGCGCCACCGCCGCCGCCAAACATGGACATCAGTCCCTTGATCCCGCCCATCTTGCGGATGCGCTTCATCGCCTTGGCCATTTCCTGATGCATCTTGAGCAGCTTGTTTACATCCTGCACGGTCGTGCCGGAACCGATCGCGACCCGCCGCTTGCGCTTGGCGTTGAGCAGGCCGGGCCGCATCCGTTCTTCCCTGGTCATCGAGCCGATGATGGCATCCATGCGGACGAGGACCTTTTCATCCATCGCGCCGCCGGCCATCGCCGCCTTGGCCTTCTTCATTCCGGGCATCATCGATGCCAGCGCGCCGAGACCACCCATTTTGGTCATTTGCCGCAACTGGGAACGCAGATCGTTGAGATCGAACTGCCCCTTGAGCATTTTTTCGGCGAGCGCCTCGGATTCTTCCTTGTCTACGACCTGCGCGGCTTTCTCGACCAGGCTGACGACATCGCCCATGCCCAGGATCCGGCCCGCGACGCGTTCCGGGTGAAATTCTTCGAGCGCGTCGATTTTCTCGCCGACGCCGACAAATTTGATCGGCTTGCCGGTAACCGCGCGCATCGACAGCGCCGCGCCGCCGCGGGCATCGCCATCCATCCTGGTCAGGATTACGCCGGTAAGGTCGACCTGATCGGAGAAATTCTGCGCGACATTGACCGCGTCCTGACCGGTCAGCGCATCGACGACCAGCAGGATTTCCTGCGGTTTCGAGATGTCGGCAACCGCCTTCATCTCGTCCATCAATTGCTGGTCGACATGCAGTCGTCCGGCGGTATCCAGCAGCAGGACGTCGAAGCCCTGCAATTTGGCGGCCTGCAGCGCGCGTCTGGCGATCTCGACCGGCTGCTGGCCTGTGACAATCGGCAAGGTAGCGGCATTGATCTGCTCGCCAAGGACCGCCAGCTGTTCCTGCGCCGCCGGGCGATTGACGTCGAGCGAGGCCATCATGACCTTTTTATTATCTTTGTCTTTCAGCCGCTTTGCGATTTTCGCCGTCGTGGTCGTCTTACCGGACCCCTGCAATCCGACCATCATGATGATGGCGGGCGGCGCCACGGACAGTTCGAGCGCACTGACTTCCGAACCCAGCATTTCGGCGAGACCGTCATTGACGATCTTGACCACTTGCTGGCCCGGGGTGACCGATTTGAGAACCGCCTGGCCAACGGCCTTTTCAGTGACTTTCTCGACGAAATCCTTGACCACCGGCAGCGCGACATCGGCTTCGAGCAGGGCGATCCGCACTTCGCGCATCGCGCCGCGGACATCTTCTTCGCGCAGCGCGCCGCGGCCGCGCAACTTGTCAAAAACACCACCAAGGCGGTCGCTCAGCTTGTCAAACATGTTCCCGCCTTTCCTTCTTCAAAACGGCCGGAATTCCGGCCAACGCAAAAAGCGCCGGTGGGCGAAACCTCGCTGACCGACGTGTGAGTTTTTCGAACTCTAAACTGAACAGGCAATGCATATTGCCGATATGGAGGCGCTGTTAGTGCAGTTCCGGTATTTTCGCAAGCACGGAATTTCACGTTTGTGAACGGGTGTTAACCAGAAATTGAGAACTGATCGGCAAAAGCGTCGCGACAATAATGGGAAAATGACTATGGCTCGACCAGTAGCCGATCAACATCTGAGATTGATGAAGAACGGATACAAGATATCCGTTGGACGCGACGTGTTGACGGGCGCCATTGTCATCCTTGCGATCCTGATGTTTGCGGGAACCGGGGGCACCGTTCTTTCCGACGCGATCAACTCGATTTCCGGCCAAGCCAGAGCCGGCGACAATGTTCTGGTGTCGGCCTTTCTGCTCAATATTGCCCTGATCCTCTTCGGCTGGCGCCGTTACAAGGATCTGACCAAGGAAGTCGAGGAACGGGCAGCCGCCGAACAGCGCGCCCATTCCCTTGCGGTTACCGATCCGCTCACCGGTTTGCTCAATCGCCGTACCATCGGCGAGCGAACAGCGGAAATGATCAGCATCGCGCAACGCCGACAGAAGAGCATCACCTTCCTGATGCTCGATCTCGACAATTTCAAGACGATCAACGATATGCATGGTCACAGCGCGGGCGATGCCGTGCTGAAACAGGTGGCAGCCCGTATTTCCGAAGTCCTGCCGCCCCAGAATCTGCTGGCTAGACTCGGGGGAGACGAATTTGCCTGCGCCTTCATCTTTGATCCCGAGCAGCCAAAAATGGTCGAACAGATTGCCGACGACCTGATTGATGCCATCGCTGCACCGATCATCGAAGATGGCGTACAGCTTGTTGTAACCACCTCGATCGGCATGGCGCGCTATGACAAGGAGTCGGAAGGCGTCGATGTGCTGATGCGCCGCGCCGATATCGCCATGTACTGCTCGAAAAAGCAGGGACGCAACCGCCATTGCTGGTTCGATTCAAACATGGAGAAAGAACTGCAAACGCGCAGCCTGCTGGAATCAGGCATGCGCGTCGGCATTCCCAATGGGGAATTTGTTCCCTATTTCGAGCAGCAGATCGATCTGGCCACCGGCAAGCTGACCGGTTTCGAGATGCTTGCCCGCTGGGAATCGCCCAGCCAGGGGCTTATCTCTCCGGAAATATTCATTCCGATTGCCGAAGAGACCGGCATGATCGGCGATCTGTCGCTCAGCATCCTGAGGCAGGCGCTGCAAAATGCCAAGCACTGGGATTCCTCCCTGTCCATTTCGGTCAATATCTCCCCGGTCCAGCTGCTGGACCCGTGGCTCGCCCAGAAAATAGTGAAATTGCTGGTGGAAAGCGGATTTGCACCCAATCGGCTGGAAATCGAAATCACCGAAAGCTCGCTGTTTGAAAATCTCAGCCTGGCTCAGTCGATCGTCGGCAGCCTGAAGAACCAGGGCATAAAGATCGCGCTCGATGATTTCGGAACGGGATATGGCTCCCTCGCTCATTTGCGCGCCCTGCCCTTTGACCGGATAAAAATCGACCGCAGCTTCGTTTCGTCGATTCTCCGCAATCCGGAAAGCAAGGCGATCGTGAAAGCGATCAACGGACTGGGCGAGAGCCTCGGCATGCCAATCACGGCTGAGGGTATCGAAGACAAGGAAACCGAGGCTGAACTGCGCGAAATCGGCTGTGCCAAGGGCCAGGGATGGTATTACGGGCGTCCATTGACCATTGCGGAAACAGAGACGATTCTGGCAGAACGCAATTTGCTGCCGGCGAAGGAATTGGCAGAAGAGGTGCTTGAGCCATCTGCGAGGATTGAACTTGCAATGGAAGAAAACCCGCTGCAACAAACCGCCTAGTCCTGCTTGCGGTTGATCGGGAGAGCCGAATTGCTGGACTTGCGGGGACGTCATCCCTAAATCGCCAGTCATGACGACGGGACGCTTTCACAAAATGCATGGACTGGGCAATGATTTTGTCATTATCGATGCGCGCGAGGAAGAAATCGAACTGTCTGCCGCGCAGGCATCAGCCATTGCGGACCGTCATAGCGGGATCGGGTGCGACCAGCTGATTGTATTGCGAGCCTCCCGCGAGGCCGACGTAAGAATGCAGATATTCAATGCCGACGGCAGCGAGGTCGAGGCCTGCGGCAATGCGGCCCGATGCGTCGCCAAACTGATCGGCGACGAGACCCGGATCGAGACCGCTGGTGGCGTTATCACCGGCCATGCCACTGCCGAAGGCGCCCTTGTCGATATGGGTAAGCCCCGCTTCGATTGGCAGGCCATCCCCCTCGCCTATGCCATGGATACGCTCGCCATGCCGGTCGGCTGGGAGGAATTGCAAAATCCCGCAGCCGTCAATGTCGGCAATCCGCATGTAATATTTTTTGTCACCGACAGCGCAGCGGTCGAACTGGCACGACTTGGTCCGATGATCGAGGTCGATCCCCTTTTTCCCGACAAGGTGAATGTCAATATTGCCCATATCGAAGACGGAATCATCCATCTGCGGGTCTGGGAACGGGGAGTCGGGCTCACCCGGGCTTGCGGGACCGGCGCCTGTGCCACCGCGGTCGCGGCCATCAGGCGGGGCCTCGTCAGCAGTCCCGTGCAGGTGAACCTGCCAGGCGGGGCGCTGACGATTAGCTGGAAGGACGGCCAGACCATCGAGATGCAGGGGCCGACCAGCTATGTGTTTGCCGGTGATGCAGACTGGGCACAGTTCGGATGAGCGCTCCGGAAATGATCAGCATGGGATGCCGGCTCAATATCGCCGAAAGCGAAAGGCTGCGGCAGAATCTGGCTGCCAGCAATATCGACGGGGAAAATCTGATCATCGTCAACAGCTGTGCGGTGACAAACGAAGCCGTCCGGCAGACCCGGCAGGCCATCCGGCGGGCCAAGAAGGACAATCCGGGAAAAGACATCATCGTTACCGGTTGCGCGGCGCAGATCGATCCCGCGATGTTTTCGGCGATGCCGGAAACCAGCGCCGTCGTCGGCAATGGCGACAAATATGATGCGGCCAATTTCAAGCTCGGGCTGCACAGCAATCGCCCGGATATCCGCGTCTCCGACATCATGCGGATCACCGAAACCGCGCCGCATATGGTCAGCGCCTTTGCCGACCGGTCGCGCGCCTTCGTCGAAATCCAGAATGGCTGCGACCATCGCTGCACCTTCTGCATCATTCCCTTCGGGCGGGGCAACAGCCGGTCAGTGCCAGCCGGCCTGGTTATCGAACAGGTACAGGCATTGGTCGACAAGGGCTTTCAGGAAGTCGTTCTCACCGGGGTCGATGTTACCAGCTATGGACCCGATCTGCCCGGTGAGCCGACGCTGGGCCAGTTGATCGAACGCATATTGAAACATGTCCCGGCATTGTCGCGGCTCAGGCTGTCGTCGCTGGATGGCATCGAGATTGACGAGCGCCTGTTCGACCTTCTTACCACAGAAGCGCGGATCATGCCGCATGTGCATCTGTCGCTGCAGTCCGGCGACAACATGATCCTGAAACGGATGAAAAGGCGCCACAGCCGGGAGCAGGCCGTGGCACTGGTCGAGAGACTGAAAAGCAAAAGGCCGGAGATTGCGGTCGGCGCGGATATCATCGCGGGGTTCCCGACCGAAGAGGATGCGATGTTCGCCAATAGCCTCGCCCTCGTGGAACAATGCGACATCGTCCATGGCCATATTTTTTCCTATTCCCCCAAACAGGGCACACCAGCGGCGCGGATGCCGCAAATCGAAGGCAATATTATCAAGAAAAGAGCAAAAATATTGCGCGAGGCCGTTGCCCGGCGCGCACAGGACTGGCGCCAGTCGCTGATAGGATCGCGGCAGAATATCCTTGCGGAAATGTCCGGCGACACCGGCTATGCGGAAAATTTTGCGCGCGTGAAAATGGATATCCCCGCAACCAGGGGAGAGATCGTGCCGGTGGAAATCACCGGTGTGCAGAACAGGCAATTGATTGGCAGGGTGGCAGCGTGACCGAGAAAAACAGCTGGAAGGATCGCCTGTTCGGCGGTTTCAGCAAGACATCGTCGCGGCTGACCGAAAATCTCGCCGGCCTGGTCACCAAGGCCAGGCTGGATGAGGCGACTCTGGATGACATTGAAGACGCGCTGATCCTGTCGGACCTGGGCCCGGCCACGGCGGCGGCCATACGGGAAAAACTGGCGGTCGAGCGGTTCGAGAAGGGTCTTGACGAGCAGGCGGTCAAGGAGATCATCCGGCGGGAGATAGCGGCGATCCTGGAGCCGGTGGCGGTGCCGCTGGAAATTGATGCCTTTCCCCGGCCGCAGGTCATTCTGGTGATCGGGGTCAATGGTTCCGGCAAGACCACCACCATTGCCAAGCTGGCGCACCTGTTTCTCGAACAGGATTACGGCGTGATGCTGGCGGCGGGAGACACGTTCCGGGCCGCGGCCATCGGCCAGCTCAAGATCTGGGCCGAGCGGCTGGGCGTGCCGATCATCAGCGGGCCGCAGGGCGGCGACAGTGCCAGCATCGTCTATGAAGGCGTCAAGCAGGCGACGGCGACCGGAATCGACGTGTTAATCGTCGATACAGCCGGGCGCCTGCAGAACCGGTCCGAGCTGATGGACGAACTGGACAAGATCCGGCGGGTGCTGGGACGGCTCAATCCGGCAGCGCCGCACAATGTCGTGCTGGTGCTGGACGCGACGACCGGGCAGAATGCCCTGTCGCAGATCGAGGTGTTCCGGGACGTGGCCAAGGTCACGGGACTGATCATGACCAAGCTGGACGGCACCGCACGCGGCGGCGTACTGGTGGCGGCAGCAAAACAATTCGGCCTGCCGATCCACGCCATCGGGATCGGGGAAACCGTCGAAGACCTGAGACCATTCAAGGCCGAAGATCTGGCCGCAGCCATAGCCGGGATAGAAAAATGACCGAAGCAACCGCAATTGAAGAGATTCC